>SERZ01000094.1_pt1 | contig 53966 bp, 46 predicted proteins | sample 3171461 | NCBI WGS metagenome assembly SERZ01 (sample SAMN06051861, study PRJNA518727) | freshwater metagenome | biome: subpolar coniferous forest; feature: holomictic lake; material: water; isolation source: holomictic Lake 227, 6 m depth | place: Canada: near Kenora, Ontario | collected... | reverse complement strand
AAACGGACAGTAGGACGCCGGGGTTTTTGCGCAGGGCAAGGCGGAAGGCGGATGATTTGCGGGCGGCGCAGGCTGTTGTGCGCCTACAGAAAAAATGAACCCGCCCTAAACCGGGGCTTTTTCCCCGCGGCAAATGGCGAATGAAGGGCTGACTTCTTTTTGCGTGGCGCAGTAGACTTCCACGGAGGATGCTCCTCCCGAGGCGGCGAGCCGGGTGCGGACTTCGTTCAAGGCCAGCTCGGGCGAGTTGCAGTCGCGGCTCAAGTGGCAGAGGATGGCCCGCTGGAGGCCGTGTTCAAGGAGCCCGGCGAGTTCGGCGGCGGCCGCCGCGTTGGAGAGGTGGCCGTGGATGGACATGATCCGCTGTTTCAAGGCCCAGGGGCGGTGCGGATCGTTTTGGAGGGTTTTTTCGTCGTGGTTGGTCTCGATGACCAGCGTGCTGACGCCGCGCACTCGTTCCCGCGCCAGGTTGGTGCATTTGCCCAGGTCGGTCAAAAAGCCTAGGGAGGCGCTGCCATGGTGAAAGGCGAAACCGATGGGGTCCACGGCGTCGTGCGGGACGGAGAAGGTCCGGACGGTGATGTCCTGGATGGCAAACTCGGCCCCGGCCTGGAACTGGCGCACATCGGGGTGCAGCGCGAGGGGATCTTTGCGGAGGACTTCGGCGGTGAGCCGGGTGCAGTAGACGGGGATCGGATTTTTTTTGCACAGGACGCGCAGCCCGGCCACGTGGTCGGTGTGCTCGTGGGTGAGGAGGATGCCGTTGAGCATCGAGGGATCGACCCCCACGGACGCGAGCCGCAGCGTGATCTGTTTGGCACTGAGGCCCCCGTCAATGAGCAGGCGGCAGCCGTCCGATTCGAGCAGGGCGCAATTGCCCGCGCTGCCGCTGCCGAGGAGGGTGATCTGGAACACGGGGGGATTATCGGGGAAATTTTAACCGCAAAAAAGCGCAAAAGGCTCAAAAAATGGAACGATGTCTCCCTTTTTTGCGGTTATCGCATTTCTCGAAAAGAATTTCCGAATCAAGAGAGGGGAGCGCCGCTACAGAAAAACTTAAGCCGCTCTAAACCCCCAGCACCTCGCGGGCGCGGGCCACGTCGCAGGCGATCTGGGTTTTGAGGGCGTCGAGCCCGGCGAATTTTTGCTCCGGCCGCAGAAAGCGCCGGAAGACGACTTCCACATCCTGCCCATACAGGTCGGCAGCAAAGTCAATCAAGTGGAGTTCGAGCAACCGCTGGCCGGTCGCGCCCGGGATGGTGGGGCGGACGCCGACGTTGACGACGCCAGGGAGGGTCTTTCCGGCATGCAGGGCTTCCACGGCATAAACACCGTTGGGGGGAAATTGCTCGTTGTGGGCGCTCAGGTTGGCGGTGGGGAAGCCGAGGGTGCGCCCGAGCTGGTCTCCCGGGACGACGGTGCCGAGGATGGCAAAGTCCCGCCCCAGCAGCCGCGCGGCCTTGGCAAGGTCGCCCGCTTCCACGGCGGCCCGGATGAGGGTGCTGCTGACGACTTCGCCGTCGATTTCCACGGCGGGGATGCCGACTTCGTCGAACCCAAGCTGGTCGCCCATGGTTTTAAGGAGGGCCAGGTTGCCCGCACGGCCTTTGCCAAATTCCCAGGTGTGGCCGACGCAAATCTCGCGCAACGGGGAGCAGGCGGCATGGAGTTCGAGGACGAAGTCTTCCGGCGGCAGCGCGGCAAACTCGAGGCTGAAGGGGACGATGAGCAGATCGCGGACGCCGAGCTGCTCCATTAAGAGGGCCTTGTGGGCGGTGGAGGTGAGCAGCCGGGGGGCGTCGCCGGGCCGGGTGACGCGCAGAGGGTGGGGCTGGAAGGTGACGGCCACGGCGCTCCCGCCCACCGCTTGGGCGTCGGCAAGGGCGCGCCGGATGACGGCCTGGTGCCCCAGGTGGACGCCGTCAAAGACGCCGATGGCGAGGCAAACCGGCCCGGGGACGGTGGCAAGTTCGGCGATGGCGTGGTGAATACGCATGGCTAAGAAGACTATAGACTATAGAGGGGAGAGATTATAGAGCTTCCGTGGCTTGCTTGGAATTTCTCAATGTTTCTTATCTCTCTATCATCTATCCTCTTCCTCACGCTCCGCGCATGCGGGAAACCGTCGGCAAGCTCAACATTTTGGCGACGATTTCGGCTCTCGGCTTGGTTTTCAGATCCTCCACCGTGACGGCGTACTCCAGGGTGAATTTGCCGCTCTTGGTGCGCCGCAGGGCTTTCAGGTGCGCACCGCACCCGAGATCGTCGCCGATGTCGGCGGCATAGGTGCGGACGTAGAAGCCTTTGCTGCAAACGACGCGAAATTCCACTTCCGGCAGCGCGATGGCCTTGATCTCGTGGGCGAAGATGTGGACAAAGCGGGGCTCGCGCTCGATGGTTTTGCCCTGGCGCGCGAGTTTGTACAGGGGCACGCCGTCTTTTTTGATGGCGGATACCATCGGCGGCATCTGGTAAAAGTCGCCGTCGAATTTGGCGAAGGCGGCGTCGATCCGCTCGGGCGTCAACGCGGGCACGGGGCGGGTTTCGAGAAGCTCTCCGTCGGCGTCCTGGGAGGAGGTGGTTTCGCCCAGCTTGAGGGTGCCGACGTATTCCTTGTCCTCGCTCATAAGAAGGTCCTGGATTTTGGTGCCCCGGCCGATGACGACGATGAGCAGGCCGGTTGCCAGGGGGTCGAGGGTGCCGCAGTGGCCGACTTTTTTGGTGTCGAGGGCCCGCCGAACGATGGCGACCACGTCGTGCGAGGTCATGCCGGGGGCTTTGTCGACGATGAGAATGCCGTCAAGGTTGGTGGATTGCATCGGAAATGGCTTGTAATACTTTGGCTTCGACTTCGGCGAGGGTGCCGGAGACGCGGGCTCCGGCGGCGAGGGTGTGGCCGCCTCCGCCGAACTGTGCACAAATTTTGCAGACGTCGTAGCGCGGGTCTTTGGAACGGGTGGAGATGCGGACTTGGCCCCCTTCTATCTCTTCCAAAAAGGCGGCGACGAGCACGCCTTCGGTGCCGCGCAGGGTGTCGATGAGCCCTTCGGTGTCTTCGGGCGTGGCCCCGATGGCCGCGACGGTGGCGCGCGGGAGGGCGCAACTGGCAACGCGGTCTTCGCAGGTAAAGCGCGTGATGTTCAATACGGCGCGGAGCAGTTCCATGCGGCGGCGCGGATGGGTCTGGAAAAGCCGCTCGGAGATTTTGCCGACCTGGACGCCCGCCTGGATGAGTGCGGCGCCAATCTCGAAGGTGCGGGCGGTCGTGTTGGAATACTGGAAGGAGCCGGTGTCGGTGGCGATGGCGGCCCAGAGGTTGTCGGCCATGGCGGGGGTGAGCGGGAACCCGGCGGCCCGAATCAGTTCAAAGACGATCTGTCCGGCGGCGGGGGCGGCGGGGTCGATGTAGACGAGATCGCCAAAGCCGGTGTTGGAAACGTGGTGGTCCAGGTTGATCCAAAGCTTGGCATGGCCGACGGCGGCGCGGCTGTCGCCCAGGCGCGGCTGGGTGGAGGTGTCCACGACGAGGACCACGTCGAAGTCTTCGGGTTGGCGCGGCGGTTTCTGGATGAGATCGCTGCCCGGCAAAAAGGCCAGTTTTTCGAGGGGGCCGTCGTCGTTCCAAACCACCGCCTCTTTGCCCAGTTCCCGGAGGCAGAGGGCGAGGGCGACGGCGCAACCGATGGCGTCACCATCGGGCCGCACGTGGCTCATGACGACAAAGCGCCGGTGGGACCGGAGCGCTTCGGCGATCTGGGCAAGGGTGCAGTTCGTGCTCATGCGACCCTCCTTTCCCATGGCTCACACGAAGGGATGATGAAAGAGATTACGCCGCCCGCTGAAACATGGCGCGCTTCTGGGTTTTCACACGAAGGCACGAAGGCACGCAAAGCCAATGGGCTCAAGCCCTCCTTCGTGCCTTTGTGTGAAATCGAAAGAATCATCGCAAGGGAAGTCAGCCTTCGTGTTCCCCCTCCTCGTCCTCCTTTTTCGGCTCGTCTTCGGGGATGTCGAGGCTTTGGAGGATGTCGATGATGTGGTCGCCCCGCTCGACGGTGGTGTCGAGCTGGAAGTGGAGGTGCGGGGTGTATTTGAGGATGACCCGGCGCGAAAGGAGATGCTGGAATTCTTTGCGGCGCTCGTGGAGCTTGGCGAGCGCCCCGGCGGGGTCGTCGCCCAGGACGCTGACGTACACGTGGGCGTGCTTGAGGTCGGGCGTGATGTCGACTTCCTGCACGGTGACCAGTTGCGTGAAGGTCAGCTCACGGGCAATCAGGTCGCCCAGCTCCCGTTTGATGAGTTCGTTGACTCGGACAAGACGATGCTTCATGGCGAATAACGGAATACAAGCCTCGCAGACGCGGCGGATTCTCGAGGAAACCCGCTCCCGGCGTGACGGCTAAAGGCTCTTTTTCCTACAGGCTTTGGGTGAATTTTTCGAGCGTGTAACACTCGATGATGTCGCCGGGCTCGTATTCGGTATAATCGCCCAGTTTGATGCCGCATTCCAGCCCGGTGCGGACTTCTTTGACGTCGTCCTGGAACCGGCGCAGGGTGGCGATGTTGCCATCGTAGATCGGCTGGCGGCGGCGCAGGACGCGGGCCCGGGCGGTGCGGCTGATGCGGCCGTCGGTGACGGAACACCCGGCGACGATGCCCTTGGTGAGCTGGAAGACCTGCTTGACTTCGGCGTGGCCGATGACGCTTTCGCGCAGTTCCGGCTCCAGCAACCCGGCCATGGCTTCTTTCACCTGGTCGAGCAGTTCGTAAATGATGGAGTAGAGCTTGATCTGGATGGCTTCGCGCTTGGCGGCGCTGGAGGCGGTGTTCTCGACTTTCACGCCAAAGCCGATGATGACGGCGTTGGAGGCGGTGGCCAGGAGCACGTCGGATTCCGAGATCGGCCCGACGGCGGCGTGGATGATTTCGAGGTCGACTTTCTTCGATTGGATCTGGTTGAGGGAGGCGACGAGCGCTTCCAGGGAGCCCTGCACGTCGGCTTTCAGGACGACCCGGAGCGATTTCCGGGCGTCGGCGGCGAGGCTGGCAAAGAGGTTTTCCAGGGTGGCGCGGCCGCGCGGGGCGGCGAGCTTCTCTTCCCGGTGTTCGCTAAGCCGTTCTTCGCTCAAGGCTTTGGCGGCTTTGTCGCTCTCCATGACGAGCAGTTCGTCGCCCGCGTTGGGGAGGCCGACGAAGCCGAGCACTTGCACGGGGGTGGAGGGGCCGGCCTGTTTGACATGGCTGCCTTTGTCGTCGATGAGGGATTTGACTTTGCCGGAGTAGTTGCCGCAGATGAAGGGCTGGCCGACTTTGAGCGTCCCCATGCGCACGAGGATGGTGGCGGTGGGGCCGCGGCCGGGCTCGACCTGGGCCTCAATGACGGTGCCGCGCGGGGAGACCGACGGGCTGGCCTTGAGTTCGAGCATTTCGGACTGAAGAAGCAACATTTCCAGCAGGTGATCGACGCCGGTCCCCTTGGTGGCGGAAACCGGGCAGACGATGGTTTCGCCGCCCCAGTCTTCGGGGGTCAGCCCGTGCTCCTGGAGCTGGCCTTTGACGCGGTCGATGTTGGCCGAGGGGAGGTCGACTTTGTTGATGGCGACGACGATGGGGACTTTGGCGGCTTTGGCGTGGTTGATGGCCTCCAGTGTCTGCGGCATGATGCCGTCGTCGGCGGCGACGACCAGGACAACGATATCCGTGACGTTCGCCCCGCGAGCCCGCATGGCGGTGAACGCGGCGTGGCCGGGGGTGTCGAGGAAGGTGATCGTGTTGCCGTTGGATTCGACGGTATACGCGCCGATGTGCTGGGTGATGCCGCCCGCTTCGCCCGCGGCGACGCGCGATTTGCGGATATAATCCATCAGCGACGTTTTGCCGTGGTCGACGTGCCCCATGAAGGTGACGATGGGGGCGCGGTTTTTGAGTTCGTCCTTTTGGGGGGGCGGCGGCGGTTTGGGCGCTTCGACGACGGGTTCCACTTTGTGGACGCCGCCGCCTTCCTTGCGCTTTTCTTTCTCGAAGACGAAGCCGTGCCGTTTACAGAGGTTGGCGGCGATTTCGGGTTCGAGGGTGTGGTTGATGGCCGCGAAAATGTTCATCTCCATCAGCTCGGAGATGAGCTGGAAGGGTTTCAAGCCAAGCTGGGTGGCCAGTTCCTTGACGGTGATGGGCGGCTTGATGTGGATGATTTTTTCGTCGCTCTTGATTTCTTCGGCGGCGATCACCCGGGGCTCTGCGGCGGCGGGCTCTGCGGCGGGCTCTGCCTCCGGGGCGGCGGGCGCGGCCGGTTCCTCCGGTTCGGGCTGGGGCGGCGGTTCGGGGGCGAGGATGCGGGAGATCGGCGGGAGGGCGGAAAACGGACGGAACCCGGAGGCGGCGGACCGCCGGCGGACCGGTTTTTCTTTTTCGATCAACGAGACCGTCTCCGGCGGAGCAACGGGAGCCGGTTTGGGCTCGGCGGGGCTGGCCTCTTCTGGCTTGGCTGCTTCTGGCTTGCCCGCTGCGCGGGCAGGCGCGCCTCTGGCTCCCGTGGGTTTGCGGGAGGTGGGTCGCTTTGCGCCGTGAGGATTGGGAGTTGCTCGGGTTGCCATTATAAATTGAAAAAAATACGGGAATGCGGCGGCTTCATGAGGCCCGGGTTAGGCCCGGGTCGCTCCTTTTTGATATTCCGCCTGGGCCGCGTTGTAAATAGCCTGGGCTTGTTCGAGGTCGACGCCTGTGGCGTCTGCGATGTCCTGGGGCTCCGCGCCCACGATCACTTCGGCGCTGTTCATGCCTGCGGTGATCAGTTTGCGGGCGATGGCCGCGTCGATCTTGAGGGAGGCGGCCAGGGATGCCGCAGCTTTGGTGACGCTCTGGGCGAAGGCTTCCTTGGCGGTTTCGTCTTTCTCGATGTTGATGTCCCAGCCCAGCAGCCGGGAGGTGAGCCGGGCGTTCTGGCCGCGCTTGCCGATGGCGAGCGAGAGCTGGTCTTCATCCACGCGGATGTGGACGGCCCGTTTCTCCGTGTCGAGGGTGACGCTCTTGATTTTGGCGGGCTTCAACGCTTCGAGAACGAATTCCTTGGTGTCGGCGCTCCAGCGGATGATGTCCACTTTTTCGTTGTTGAGTTCGCGGACGATATTTTTCACCCGGGAACCCTTCATGCCGACGCACGCGCCCACGGGGTCCACTTTTTCGTTGGCGCTGAAGACGGCGATCTTGGTGCGGTAGCCGGCTTCGCGGGCGACGCCGCGAATTTCCACGGTTTTGTCGGCGATTTCGCTCACTTCGGTTTCGAAGAGGCGGCGCACGAAGTTGGGGTGGCTGCGGGAAAGGATGATTTCGGGGCCGCGGGGGCCGACTTCGACGGCGACGACGTAGGCGCGGATCCGGTCGCCAACGTTGTAGTCTTCGGTCTGGACGCGCTCGCGCGAGGGCATGACGGCTTCGAATTTGCCGAGGTCGATGATGACGTCGGAGCGCTCAAAGCGCCGCACGGTGCCGCTGACAATCTCTCCGGCGCGGTCTTTGAATTCGTCGTAGACCATCTCTTTCTCGGCCTGGCGGATGCGCTGCATCATGGCCTGCTTGGCGGTCTGCGCCGCGATGCGCCCGAAGTTCCTCGGGGTCACTTCGATCTCGATGGCTTCGCCCAGGGCGGCGGAGGGCTTGATGGCGCGCGCCTTGGAGAGGGAGATTTCATCGTGGGGATTCTGCACGGTCTCCACCACGAGCAAATTGGCAAGGGCGCGGATTTCCCCGGTCTTGCCATCGACTTCGATGCGCAGTTCCCGTGCGGGGCCAATCGCCTTCTTGGACGCGGAGAGCAAGGCGTTTTGCACGGCCTCAACAAGCACCTCGCGCTTGATGCCTTTCTCGCGTTCAAAATAATCCAACCCAGAAATGAGATCGCTGTTCATAAAAAAACGTGATGCCCAGAGACAAAAAAGAGTGGGGCTAAGCCCACTCACGCCTCAGACAATCCGTTTAACCTAGGGGCGGTAGGCAGGAGCGTCAAGCAGAGAAGATGGAGAAGGCGTGGGGGCGGCGCTGACGGTGTTGACCGTGTCCGCTTTCATTTCGAGCCGGTCCAGGGCTTTGGTGGCGAAGTCGCGGTCGGACTCCCCCAGGCTCGTGTCCTGAAGCGCGGCTTTGAACTGCTCCTCGGCCAGCAGGGCGCTGCCGGTGGCGGCGTAGGCCTGCCCCAGGTAGAGCTGCCAGAAGCCCACGGATTGCGAACGCCCCTGCAACAGGCCGATCAAGCGTTGCAGCACTTCGATTTCTTCCTGAAAAGAATGGGCTCCGTGGGTCACTTTGGCATGGAGCAGGAGAATTTGGGGATTGGCGGGCGCGGCGGCGTAGAGAGCGCGTGTGAGCCTCAGCGCCTCGTCAAATCGCCCCTCCGCCTCCAACGCCTGGGCCTTGGCCGTCTGCGCCGGGCGGTAGCTGCCGCTCAGCGCCAGGGCGCGTTCGGCGGCTTGGCACGATTCGGCCCATTGGCCCGCCATTCCATGCCAATAGGCCATCTCCGTCCACGCCTCCCTGGATTTCGGCTCCCGGGCCAGCACTTCCTCCAGAAGCCCCTTGGCTGCTGGCATCTCCTCCAAAAACATCAGCCGGTGGGCGATCTGGATGCGCGCGAACTGCTGCTCCTTTGGGCTGTGACTCTGGTATCCCTCCAGCACGGGCGGCACGCCCGCCACCGTCCACGCCTTGGCCGGGCTGCGTTCAAAGAGATAGCTCGCGGGGTCCACCCGGGTCAGCGTCCAGTCGGCGGCGTGCCGCAAATGGTCCAGCAGCGGGCGGAACGCGGCGGGATCGCCCGCCAGGAGAACCGCGCCGAAATGCCACTTGCGGTCCAGGACACGCCACGCTTTGGGGGATGGGAGGGTGGCTTCAAACTCCGTGGCAAGTTGCCCGGGCAATGGGGCGGCTGCGCCAAACGCCGGCCCCCACTCCCCCCAACGTTTCTGGAGCAGGGGAAGGGCCGCCGGGGTGAAAAAGAGGGGGCGGCTGCGCAACTCCGGGGATGCCTGTTCCAGCGCCAGCTTGGGGGTTTCCAGTTCGGGACTCAACGGGGCGGGCGGGCGGGTAATAGCCCAAAGACCAAAGACGCCAGCCACGGCTAACAAGCTGGCAACAACCGCATAGGCAAAAAAGTGACGGGAAAGCATGGAAACCTGGTGGAAAAGCAGCCCTTGGCGGCCCATTAGGGATTCCCTAACAGCCTGTTGAAATAATGAACGATGGACAGTTTGCAGGAGATTTTGGGTGTGGGCAAGGAGCCGAGTGCAGCGCCTGTATTCGGTGCATACAGGCCCAGCGAGCGACGCTGCCCGCGGCAAAAAGATGCGCAAGATGGCCTTCGGGCATTTTTTTCACAAGGTCTAAGACATGCCCCCTCCCCGCAGCAACATCAAGTGTAGAAAATGGCAAATTTTTGGGCTACGCTTCCCCGGCCATGGCCCTGACCCTCACGCTCCAAACCACTCCCAACGCCCCGCGCAGCGAAATCGTCGGCTGGCTGGGCGGCCGCCTCAAGGTGAAGGTGAAAGCCCCCGCCGTGGAAGGGAAGGCCAACGCGGAACTGCTCCGCTTCCTGTCCGAGCGCTTTGGCGTCCGCCCCCACGCGGTGACGCTGGTGCGGGGGGAAACCGCGCGGCTCAAAACGGTGCGCATCGAAGGGGTGGAAGCGGCCGATCTCCAGCGCGTCTGCCCGGCGGCCCGAGACGCTGGATGCCGCCTATGAAGAACTGGACCTGGAACCGCGCCGGGGGCACAAAACGGGCGACCCGTATGCCTACTTCGTGGTAAAGGGACCAGAGCGGGACAGCTTGTCCGCACATTGACGCCCCGTCTCCCCGTCTCCCCTTTCCCGCGCCTCCGCGTCTTCTTGGACGCCGGGCAGCCGGATGAAAAACGCGGTTCCCCCGCCCACTTTGCTCTCGGCGCGGACGCTGCCTCCGTGGCTTTGCACGATGTGTTTGACGATGGCGAGCCCGAGGCCCGTCCCCCCCATCGCCCGGCTGCGGGCTTTGTCGGCCCGGTAAAAACGCTCGAAAATATGGGGGAGGTCGGCCGGCGGGATGCCGCTGCCGGTATCGCGGACCTCAATTTCCACGTCCCTGCCGGGCGTTCCGTCGGCGGCGGGCGCACGCTGGGCCCGGAGCGTGACGGCTCCCTCCGGCGGTGTGTATTTGAGGGCGTTCTCCAGCAGGTTGTTGAAGACTTGCTCCAGCCGGAAGGTGTCGCCGCAGAGCGCGGGAAGCTCCGGCGCGACCTCCGCGTCAAACTGGATGCGGGCTCCCTGGAACTTGAGCTTCCAGTCGATCTCCACGCCGCGCAGGAACGCGGCGAGGTCGATGGGCTCGCGTTCGAGTTCATCCCGGCGCGATTCCAGCCGGGCGAGGGTGAGCAGGTCTTCGACGAGGGCGTTGAGCCGGGTGGAGTGCTTGGAGAGAATTTGCAGGGTCTTGCCGATCTCTTCGCGCGGCAGGTCCGGGTGCTCGCGCAGCATCTCGACGTAGCCCTGGAAGATGGATAACGGGGTGCGCAGCTCGTGGGAGACGTTGGCGACGAAATCGCGCCGGACTTCCTCCAACTGATGGATGCGGGTGATGTCGTGAAAGGTGACGGCCGCCCCGAGAATGCCGTCCGCTTCGTCCCGCACGGGGGCGGCGCTCATGGCCAGGTGACGGCTGGGATGGGAGAGCGTGATTTCGCGGGATTGCGCCTCCCCCTCGGCGAGGACTTGGCGCAGGACGCCCTCCACCGACGCGTCGCGCAGGGTCGTCAGGCTGCCCCGGCCCACCGGCGAGGTCCGCAAATGGAAGAGGCCAAGGAAGGAATCGTTGACGAGCCGTATAACGCGGTCCGTATCCACGACGATGACCCCCTCCCGCATGCTGGCGAGGATGGCCTGGAGATTGAACCCTTCGCGGGAGATCTGGCTTTCCAGCCGGTCGCGCTGGTCCGCGAGCGTCTCCAGCCCCAGCCCGATGCGCCGGTAGGCTTTCTCGCCGTGCAGGATAAAGCTCGACGGCCGCTCGCCCCGCGCAATGGCGTCGATGATCCGCCCCACCTGCCGCCACTGGGCGCGCGTCTGGTGGCGGTGGCGCAAATAAGAGACGGCAAGGACCAGGAAGGCAAGGAAAAGGCAGGAATCCCAGTTCATTCCACGATCCGGTAGCCAAAGCCGCGCACGGTTTCGATGCAGTCCGCAGCGGCTCCCAGTTTTTCCCGAAGCCGCCGGATGTGCGTGTCCACGGTGCGGGTGTCGATGACGCTTTCGTAGCCCCAGACGTCGTTGAGCAGGACTTCGCGCGATTGGACCCGCCCCCGGCGTTCCATCAGGAGGGTGAGGAGTTTCAGCTCCGTGGCGGTGAAATCGACCGGCATTCCGCCGACGGTGACTTGCAGGCGCTGCCGGTCGAGGATGATGCCGCCCTGGACGAGCCGGTCGCCGCCGGATTCCGGTTTCCCGTTCCGCTTGAGGATGTTTTTCACGCGCAGGACGAGTTCGCGGGGGCTGAAGGGCTTGGTGACGTAATCCTCGGCCCCGAGTTCCAGGCCGACGATGCGGTCCACTTCCTCCGCCTTGGCGGTGAGCATCAGGATGGGGAGCGCGGCGGTGGCGGGGTCGGCCTTGAGCGCGCGGCAGATTTCCAGGCCGCTCATGCCGGGCAGCATCAGGTCCAGGATGAGGAGGTTTGGAGCCTCTTCGCGCACGGCGGCCAGGGCCGAGGGGCCGTCCTGCGCCTGGAGGACGTCCAACCCGGCGGCCCGAAGGTTGGCGGCCACGAGGTTCAAGACATCCGGCTCATCGTCGGCAACCAGGATTTTGGGATTCATAACGCGGAAGAGCGGGTCGGGGAAAAACCTAATCAGGCCGGGCTCTTTTAGGAAGCCCGAAAATGAGAAAGGGGGGGATATGGGCGGTGGCCCGGAAATTGGGAGAACCCGACACCCGGCTCTGGAGGATGCTCGGAGGCGCATGTTGCTGCGTCCCATCCTCAAGCGATTCAGCTTTCTACCTGCCCTTTGGCGGTGTTTCCTGCCACATATGAAAACCCATGGGCGCAATCGTCACACGGCCATCCAGCGTAAACGCTGAACTGCCAAAATTAACGGCGACGTGCCACCCATTGGAAAACTCGGTTTGTTGAACATTCCTGTCGGGCGTCAACCAACGATGATTCACCAAAGCTGCCCCAAACAGTTTTTCATAAACAGGCACAACCCGCTTATATGACTCGAGGATTTTGTCTTTGTTTTTCCAATAGGTTCGGTTGTCGATGTGGTAGGAAGGCGCGGTTCCGTACAAGATATTGAAGAGGTCCTTCTTAAGCAGGTATTCGGGTTGCAAAAGAGTATTGTCACCCCAGGCCCAGGTGGCCACCCGGGCGTCGCCATAGACAATCCCATTTGCTGGCACTCTTTTCTGCGGCGACATGTTGAAGTTTTTAAAATCCTCATTGGGCGCCACCGGGTCCAACCGCCCCACCATGTGATAGACGCTCATCCCGCCTTCACTGACCGTAAAGTACGGCGTCGCCCAAGCGTCACCACCCTCCCCACCTAGAATCACGCCATGATCGTAGAAGTATTTGAACAGTTGCAGGCGCGATTCCATCGATTGTTTTGGGGTCACCGGATGTTGGGGATTGAAATCCTGGTCTAGCCACAGCGCCGCTCCCGGGCTGACATCGAAAAACCGATAGGTAAACCGGTAATCGTGCAATTCCGCTTCGAGCCGTTCCTTGGCCGCCACAAGACTGGTAGCCGGCGAGCCGACATACCGGTTCGCTTTGGGTCCAGGGCTGAAGCGCTGCTCGCCACGTTCATTTAGCGCGACATCCTCGGGAATCCGACCGATTCGCTTGTAGCGTTCCAGCCACTCCATTTTCGTCGGGTCCGCATCACTCCACCATTCCTTCGGCATGACGTCGAAGTAATTGTCATAGATCCCGACAACATAGTTGAACTTTTCTTGGATCTTTCGGGCCTGCTCGGGGTTGATGTAAAAGTTGAACCCCAGCCCCAAAATCCCCTTGTCCATGCCCGAAGCCGCCATATCGTCGAGGATTTTTAAAACAAGATCTGCTCCAGAAGTGCGGCTGGGATAAATCCAAAACACCGGGGCACCTCGCAACTTTCCAATGGCCGGGTTATCCTTCTGCTTTTCTTCCAGACTCCGATAATGCCCAGTTTCTTTGAGGTATTTACGGTAGTTCAAAGCGATATTCACATAGCCGCCGTTTTGCTGAAAAATGTATGTCACCGACCGCGGCTCCTGGAACTTCCCAAGGTACCCTCCAAATGACAGCTCTGGGACCAACGCGGCTTTGCCGGCGACCTCTTTTCGTTTCAGTAAAAACGCGCCATTATAAAAGTCTTTGATTATCAGCGTATACCCCTCGCCGGTTTGGGGCTGCAACAATCCGGCCCATTCCGCGCATTGCTTGGTGATGGCGTTGGGGCACCTTTCAGGCAGCTCCGGCTCGTCCACTTTATATAACATTCCATACCCCTGGGGCAGAAGCCACTCGAACCCCTTCCCGCAAACCGTAAACGGCACAGGGAACGTCACATGGCTGATCTTCTGATCAGGGGCGATTTCCAGCGTCACGTCGACCACTGGCAAGTCCTGTGCCAACCTGTATTTGAGCGACATCGCGATCTGATCGAAGGAAAAGGAGACATGCACCGCCCGCCCATTGTCCTGAACTGCAACCGCAACATTCTTGATTTTATGAATGTCAAAATCAGGCAGTTGCTCGTAAACAGTACCCGTTTTGAGGTCAGCAACCTGCACCAACGAGGTGGCCGTATCCACCCGCAAGGAAAGATATGCATTCTTTACCTCGATATCTTTCGCAAAACCATCCCCAATGGAAAACCACAGAAGGGCTGGCAACAATACAGAAATCATACTGAGTTTGATTCTTCGCATCGTTGAAACAGTTGTCCAAAACAGGCTTGAGGGGCAAGGGAAATTGAACCGCCCCCCCCGAACTGGTCTGGATCGTGTGCTGACCGTTCAAGCTGATGATGGATACCGTTTATTTTGGGCAGCAATGTGTGGGGACAAAGAAAGGGCCTCTCCGGCGGGGATTCCGCCGGAGAGGCCACATATTACCCCGCAGATGCCGTTCAGGAGCGTAACCCGTTCCCTCAGGGAAACGGCGGATGACCTGGAACACTGTGCGGACTACCAGTAAAGGCATGCCCTTGCGAGCGCCACATTGGCCTCCTTAATCGTATCGATATCGGCCCGGGATTTGCTGCCTTAAATCGCGAACACCGCAGGGTAAATCGCGGAAGCATTTTTAAGAAATCGCTTTTATCAGTGATTCCTTTGCTTCCAAAGGGAATGGGAAAGATCATTCGCGGAAGCTCAACGGCAGTTCCGCCTTCAGCCGCTCTTTGAGCCTTTGGTGGGCCTGGGCGACCTCTTCGGCCGTCAATGTCCGCTCGCTGGAGCGATATGTCAATGCGTACGCGACCGATTTTTGATCGGCCGGAATTTTCCCTCCCGTGGGATCGGTGAAAACATCGAAAAGCTCGATCCCAGCCAGCAACGGCTCGCGGGCGCTCCGCAGCACGGCCTCGATCTGCGCGTGCGGGACCGACGCCGGGACGATCAGGGCGATGTCGCGGGTGACGGCGGGGAATTTGGGCAATTCGGTGAACCGGCCCGCCGCGGGAGCGGGCTCGAAGGCGTCGAGGCCGATCTCGGCCACGAGCACGGGGGCCGTGGCGTCGAGGCCGCGGGCGAGCGCCGGGAGAAGCTGGCCGGCAATCCCCACCGTTTCTTTGCCCCGGCGCAGTTCCACCGCCAGCGCGAGCGCCGGGTGCGTGGACGGTTCCAGGGACATCCCTTCCAGGCCGAGCGCGGCAAGCGCCCCCTTGAGGTCAAAGAAGTCGGCCGGACGCGGCTTGGCGTCGCGCCACGAGGCCGGGGCAGCCGCGCCGCTCCAGACGAGCGCGAGCGAGGCGCGCTCCTCGGCAGCGCCCGCGCGGAAAATGCGGCCGATCTCAAAGAGCCGCAGGTCGCCGGTTCCCAGCCGGACGTTCCGGGTAAGGGCCTGGAGTAGGCCGGGGAGAAGGCTCGGGCGCAAGATCGCCTGGTCTTCGTTGAGCGGGTTGCGCACGCGCAGGATCTCCTCCACGGGGAAGGCGGCCAGGGATTTTTCGGAAATCAGCGTGAGGCTGCGGGCTTCGTGGAAGCCGAGGCCGGGGGCGGAGAGGCGGCGGCGCAGGCGCATTGCCTGGTCGTGGCGCAAGTCGGCGGCGGTGCTGGCCGTAAAGCGGGTCTGTTCGCGGGCGGGCACGGCCTCAATGCCGATCACGCGGGCGATTTCCTCAATCAGATCAATCTCGCGGGTAAGATCCTGCCGGAACGACGGGGCCTGCCAGCCTTGCGCGGCCTTGCGGAGGCCGAAGCCGGTCAAAATGCGGTCCACCGTTTCGGCGGCAACGTCGGCCCCCAACACCGCGCGGCAGCGCGCGAGGCGGAAGGGAATCTCCGGTTCAAACCGGGGGGGCACTCCGGCGGCGCGGGCGACGGGCTCGGCCTCGCCTCCCGCGACTTCCAGGATCAATGCGATGGCGCGCGCGGAAGCAGGCAGGACGCCCGCCGGGTCGATGCCGCGCTCGTATCGGTAGCTGGCGTCGCTGGAAAGCGACAATTCGCGCGAGGTGCGGCGGATTTCGGACGGGGTGAAGTAGGCACTTTCGAGCAAAATATCACGGGTCGCCTCGGTGACGCCGCTCTCCTCGCCCCCCATGACACCCGCGATGGCCAGCGCGCGCCGGGAATCGGCGATGACGAGATGGCGCGGCGCGAGGGAATACGGCTTGCCGTCGAGCGCAAGGAATGTCTCGCCGGGGGCGGCGTGGCGGACGCGGATGCCGCCGTTGAGGAGCGCCAGGTCAAAGGCATGGAGCGGCTGGCCGAGTTCCAGCATCACGTAGTTGGTGACGTCCACAATGTTGTTGATGCTGCGCAGGCCCACGGCTTCGAGCTTGCCGCGCAACCACGCGGGGCTGGGGCCGACCTTGACGCCGCGCACGCGGCGCGCCGTGTAGAAGGGGCAGGCTTCCGGGGCTTCGAGCGCGATGTCGTCCGCCGCTTGCGAGCCGGTCCCCGCCGTGGCCAGAATGGCGGCTGGCAGCGTGAGCGGACTTCCCAGAAGTGTGGCGATTTCCCGCGCCATGCCGACGTGGCTCAAGAGGTCGGGCCGGTTGGGAGTGACCTCCACATCCAGGATGGTTTCCGCCGGGAAAAGTTCCGTAAGCGGCGTGCCGACGACCGATTCCGGCGGCAAAATGAGGAGCCCCTCGGCGTCTTCGGCGAGGCCGAGTTCCTTGGCGCTGCACATCATCCCGGCGCTTTCCACGCCGCGCAGTTTGCCGACCTTGATCTTAAAATCGCCGGGCATGACGGCGCCGGGCAGGGCGAGCGGAACCTTGTCGCCCACTTTGTAATTCTTCGCGCCGCAGACGATCTGGCGCGGCTCGGCCGAGCCGTCGGCCACCTTGCAGACGCTCAGGCGGTCGGCGTTGGGATGCTGGAGGGATTCGAGAACCTGCGCCACCACCACTTTTTCCACCGCACAGCCGCGCGTCTCGATCCCTTCCACTTCCACGCCCGCCTTGGTGAGCAGTTCGCAGAGCGCCGCCACGTCGGCGGGGATTTCGACCAATTCTTTGAGCCAGTTGAGAGAAACTTTCATGGTGCTTGCTACTTGTATTGCGCGAGGAAGCGGACGTCGTTGTCGGTGAAAAGGCGGATGTCGGTGACGCCGCTCAGAATCATGGCCAGGCGCTCCAGGCCGAAACCGAAGGCGAACCCGGTGACCTTCTCCGGGTCGTAGGCGTTGTCGCCGCGTTTGCGGTTCATTTCCTGGAAAACCGCCGGGTCCACCATGCCGCATCCGGCCAGTTCCAGCCAGCGGTCGCCCTTGCCCAGCGCGGCGGCCTTGATGTCGATCTCGAAGCTCGGCTCCGTGAACGGAAAGAAGTGGGGGCGCATCCGCACCTGCGCGTCGGGGCCGAGCAGTTCGCGGAAGAAATATTCGATGGTTCCCTTGAGATCCCCAAGCGTCACCCCTTCGTCCACGTAGAGCCCTTCGATCTGGGTGAACTGGGCGAGGTGCGTGGCATCCGCTTCGTCGCGCCGGTAGACGCACCCGGGGGCGATAATGCGCACGGGCGGGGCGATCCGCTCCATCGTTCGGACCTGGATGGTGGAGGTCTGGGTGCGCAGGAGGCGGCCGTCGGGCAGGTAGAACGTGTCCTGCTCGTTGCGGGCCGGGTGATCCGCCGGGGTGTTGAGGGCGTCAAAGCAGTGCCACTCGTCCTCGATGTCGGGGCCGTCGGCCAGCACAAACCCCATCTGGCGGAAAATGGCGATCGCCCGCTCCAGCATTTGCGTGATCGGGTGCATCGCGCCCACGGGCAGCGGGGTGCCGGGGAGCGACAGATCGACGCCGGCGAGCGCCTGCTCATCGCGCTCGGCTTCGAGCGCCGCCTTGCGGGCCTCGATGGCGGTGGTGACGGCGCTGCGCACGTCGTTGAGGAGTTTGCCGATGCGGGGTTTATCCGCCTTGGGGAGCGTGCGCATCCCTTCGCTCAAGGCGGAGATGCTGCCGGAGCGCCCGAGGTAGCTGACGCGGACGGCTTCGAGCGCGGCTTCGTCCCCGGCGGCCGCGAGGGCCGCCAGCGCTTCGGCGCGGAGTTGTTCAAGTTGCTGGTCCATGTGGAAAACCCCTATTGAACGCCAGCCGCCGCTTTGTGGCAAATCAAAGATGAAGCCCCGGGATTTTACGGGTGCGATTCAAAGTGGTGCAGCATCAAGCGGTGGCGGGGCGCCGCCCACGCAAAAGACGCGCAAGATCACCGCTGGGCTTTTTTCAACAGGCTGCTAACTGAACCACTCTTTGGCTTTTTCGAAGAAGCTCTTGTGCAACGGGGTGTTTTCATCGCCGCAAAGGCCGGCGAATTCCTCCAGCTTCTTGCGCTGCTCGGCGTTGAGTTTGCTGGGGACCTCCACCAGGACGCGCACCATCAGGTCGCCCCGCTGGCTGGAACTGAGAACCTGGATGCCCTTGCCCCGCAGCTTGAAGAGGGTGCCGCTCTGCGTCCCGGCCGGGATTTTGAGCGCCGCCTTGCCTTCCAGCGTCGGCACGTTCACCTCGCCGCCGAGCGCCGCCGTGGTAAAGCGGATGGGCACTTCGCAATAAAGGTTGTCCTCTTCGCGCTCAAAGACTGCGTGCTCCTTGATGTGGATGACCACGTAGAGATCGCCGGGAGAGCCGCCGCGCAGCCCGGCCTCGCCGTTGCGGGAACTGCGCAGCCGCGCGCCGTCTTCGATCCCGGCGGGAATCTTGAGCTTGATGCGGGTGCTCTTTTCCGTTCGCCCCTCGCCGCCGCAAGCCTTGCACGGGTTGGCAACGGCCTGGCCCGTCCCACGGCAGCGCGGGCACGTCTGGGCCACCTGGAAGAACCCACGGGAAGCGATCACCTGGCCCCGCCCCCGGCACGTCGGGCACGTCGTGACTTTGGAGCCCGGCTCCGCGCCGGTGCTGTGGCATTTGGCGCAGGCGTCGAGCTTGGAAATCTCGATCTCCTTTTCGCAGCCAAAGGCCGCCTCTTCCAGCCTGATTTGCAGATCGTAGCGGAGGTCGGAACCGCGCTGGCGCCCGTCGCTCGAGCGGCCTCCGCCGCCCATGCCGCCGCCAAAAAATTGCTCGAAAACGCCGCCTCCGCCGCCGCTCGCGCCAAAGACTTCCCGGAAGAGGTCGAAGGGGTCATGGAAGCCGCCCGCGGCATCGGCGGGTCCGGCCGTACCCTGGGCAAAGGCCGCATGGCCCATCCGGTCGTAGGCGGCCCGCTTGTTGTCATCCATCAGGATGTCATAAGCCTCGCCGAGTTCCTTGAATTTCTCCTCCGCGGCGGGATTGCCCGGGTTCTTGTCCGGGTGGAATTTCACCGCGAGCTTCCGGTACGCTTTCTTGATTTCGTCCGAGGTGGCCGATTTCGAAACGCCCAGCACTTCGTAATAGTCGCGCTTGTCCACCGTCATGCCTTGCCTTTGGAAACAAACACGTTGGCGGCCCGGATCAGGCGGTCGCGCAATTTATACCCCTTGCGGAGCTGCCGGATGACGACGCCTTCGGGGACCGTCTCGCTCGGCTCGTGCCCGACGGCTTCGTGGAGGTTCGGGTCGAACGGTTTGCCTTCCGCCTCCACGGTTTCCACGCCCGAGGCGGCGAGGAATTCCTGGAACTGTTTGGCCACCATCTCGAAGCCGAGAATCACCCCCTGGCTCCCTTCGGCGCGCGCCGCCTGGAGGCCGAGTTCGAAGTTGTCCAGCAGCGGGATGAGCCGTTCGATCAAGGCCGCGTTGGCATATTTCACCGCCTCCTCTCTTTCACGGATGGACCGCTTGCGGTAGTTCTCGAAATCGGCCTGGGTGCGCATGGCCAGATCGCGGAAGCGCTCCATGTCGGCCTGGATCTGCGTCTCTTCCGCACCGGCTTCAGCCTCGGCTTTCTCGGGCGTTTCGGGTTCTGGTTTCAAATTCTGGTTGCTCATAAAAAGGTTTTTGCCAGGCAGGCGGCACTAGTGTTTACGGAGCGGACAAACGAAACGCCGTCCTGCAAATCCGCCGTATCCTGACGCCGCCCAAGGCGTGGGAATGATCCTACCGAACCGGCTCCGGGTGTCAATGCCCGGGGGGCCGCCGCGCCCTATTCCGGGTGGGCGAGGTCCTGTTTGAGATACTCCAGGACGTCCTTAAACTTGGTCAGGTTCCCCGGCGAGGCCTCCACCAACGCTTCATGCGCTTCCAGCATCGTCTGGGCCTGCGCCGCGCGATCTCCGCCGGCGTCCGTCTCGATGGGCTCCGTTTGCGTTGCCGCCTCCTCGGGCAGGGGGGCGACCCCGCACAAATCGAGGGCGAAGAGCCGGTCAAGCCCCAGGTTGCGCAACAGATCCCCGTTGCGCTCGTTCAAATGGATCACATGCAAGGCTCCCTGGCCGATCTCCCGCAGCCGCAGAGCGATCCCCGCGAGCGTCCCCATGAACGTCGAGTCCATCACGGGGCAATTGCGCAAATCGACCACAAATTCCCGGTGGCCCCGGTTGATCATGGCGCGGGCAAACTCCTTCAAGCCGGAGCTGTTGAGGAAGGAGCCTTTGCCCTCCACCCGAACCCAGACGACTTTGTTGGAACAACCGACAAGGATGCTGCTTTGATTACTCACTGCTGCGGTGAATGTAAGAGGTTTCCTTGCAACGTGTCAAACGGCCGCACGCGGTTTTTCGAAAAGAATGCCGGGGTGTTTTCTGGCATCAATCGACTTAATTCCAGAGGAATGACTGGGTCAGCGCCACGATTTTCCCATTCTCGATGAGGAGCGCACGCCAGGCGGTCACGCGGCCGTCCTGCCGGTAGCGATCTCCCACCACGGTGAACTTTGTTTCGATGGTTTTCTTGGTGGCGGCAAATACGTCCACCTCCTGGGCCTGGACATAAGCGCCCAGCCCCTCCTGCCGGTATTCCAGGCGGACTGTCAGATGGGCGGGCCGCTCCGCGCGCCACCAGAAATGGAAGTAGTGCCCTTCGCGCGCCTCAACCTCGTCCCCCGCTACCGCGTGATAGCCGAGCCGTTCGCGCTCGAAGCTGATCATCGGGCTCGTTGTCGGCTTTTCCAATTTCTTGTCGTGCAGGAAGAGACTGGTTTTGCGGAAGGAAAACGCCGGATCGAGCGCCAGCGGCAACACGTCGGCTTTGTGCAACAATCGCGGCTGCGGCTGGGGAGCGGAAACGGCGCACCCGCCCGCCAAGACGGCAAAGAGCAGGCACACAATCAAAAACGGACGCGTCATGGGAAGGCAGAGTAGGGAAGGGTGCGGAAAATCGCAAGCAAAGCCGGAGAAAACCGGCGACCCCTTCCGGGATTCCCCCATTCAAGGCTCCTGCGGCGGGCCATCTCCCCCGGCCTCCTCCAGCGCCTCCGGGCTCAACGACCCGGGGATCCGGTAATCTTCCCCCAACCATTTCCCAAGGTCGATCTGTTTGCACCGCGAGGAACAAAAGGGGCCGGTCGGTTCCGCAAAAAAATCATTTTCGCGCCCGCAAATGGGGCACTGGATCAAAGCAGCCATGGGGTTTACTCCGCGTAGTGGAACGTCACCGGCTTTTCCACCTCCGGGTGGAGGCTGGCATGGACGGGGCACGTCAGAGCCGCCCGTTCCAAGGCCGGATCTTTTGCGACCCCGGCGGGGAGCCAGATTTCGGTGGTCAGCCGCGCGATGCGCCGAGGCGGCGTCTGCGTCATTTCCTTGGAAACCTCGATCCGCATTCCTTTCAGGTCGAGGCCATGGGATTCGGCGTAAATCCCCATGAGCGTGGCCATGCAGGCGCCCAGAGCCCCGGCCACCAGATCGGTCGGCGAGAACGATTCGCCCCGGCCGTGGTTGTCCACGGGAGCGTCGGTTTCGAGGGTTCGGCCGGACGGGCCGTGCGTGGCGACCGTGTGCAGGCCGCCCGTGTATTCCAGCGCAATTTTGACCATAAAGAAAAAGGAGGCTACCGGCTCGCGGCGCTTTTGTCGATTTCAGGGTTTTCCTTGCGCCTTTTCAACCTTCGCCGCGAGGGCTTTGTTGCCCGCGTCGAGCGCCAGCGCTTTCTTCCAGGCATCGAGGGCCTTGGCGGCGTCGCCGGAGGCGGCATAGGCGTCACCGAGGTGTTCAAAGACCACTGGGTCCGGCTCCGGCAGGGCGGCGATGGCTTTCAGGAGGTTCGCCGTGGCCTGCGGATAATCGCCCATCTTGTAATCATACCAGCCGAGGCTGTCGAGGTAGGCGCCATTTTTGGGCTCCTGGGCCAGCGCGCGCCGGATCAGTTCCCCCGCTTCGCGCAGGTGCATCCCGCGCTCGATCCACATGTACCCGAGGTAGTTGCGCGCCGGGGCCGCCTCCTCCGGGGCAAGCGCGATGCTCTTCTGGAGCAACGCTGCCGCCCGTTCCAGCTCTCCGGCCTGTTCCGCCGCCATCCCGTAGGCGAAATAGAAGGAGGCGTTGAGGAGGTTCGGCTTGGAGGCGGGGGCCTCGCGCAGGGTCTCTTCAAACACCGGGAGAGCCTGCGCGTATTGGTGCGCCTGGGCAAGCGTCGCCGCCAGGGAATAGGTCACCAGGACCGCGCCGGGGAATTTCTTATGGGCTTCCGCGAGCGTGGCCAGGGCTTGCTCACTCTGGCTCAAGCGCATTTGCAGGTCGGCCACGCGCAGGTAGGCCGGAGCGATGGAAGGATCCAGCCGGATCACCTCCCTATAGGCCGCAAGCGCTTCTTCCAGACGGCCGTCCAACAGATGGACGTCGCCCAGAAGCGCCTGGGTTCCCGCCCGCTGGGGGGCGTCGTCCGCCATCGCCCGCAGCACGCCCAGGGCCTGGTCGCGGTGACCGGAATCCATCAACGCCCGGGCCAGCTTGTCGCGCAGGGAAAGGGCATCCTCGGAGCCGGGCTCCTCCTCCGCGGCGATGGCTTTGCGGTAAAGGGGGATCGCCGGTTCGAACTGCTTGGTGTTGAAGTAAAAGTCGGCCGCCTTGACGATCGTTTCCGGGTTCGCGGGATCGTAGGCGAGCGCTTTTTGGAAGAGGTGGTTAAGCCGCCGGAGTTTCTCCGGGAGGACTCTCCCCTCCCCCTGGACGTCCAGGCGCGTGCAGAGTTCCGCAAGCTGGAGCCAGAAATCGGCGTCCTCGCTATCGCTTTTGAGGGCTTTTTCGAGGATCTCCTCCGCCTTTTTCGCCTGTCCCCCCTGGGAATACAACTCAATCAGCGCCAGATACGGGCCGATGCTGCCGGGGTCGAGCTCCATCGCGGTGGTGGCGTGTTTGATCGCCAGCGCCGGTTTTTTGAGGAATTTGGCGTAAATCTGGGAGAGACACAACGGCGGGAGCGAGTCCTTGGGCGCGGCTTTGGCCGCATCCTTCAGCAACCCGATCCCCTCGGCCACTTCGCCGCGCCGCGCCAGTTCAAAGGCGACCTTGACGGAGAGTTCCGTGTTGTTGGCATCGGCCGCGAGGGAGCGCCGGTACGCTTCAAACGCCCGGTCGTTATCCCCATCGTCCTCTGCGAGAAGCCCTTGGGCATACGCTGCCAGCGCCTGCGCCTTCCGTTCCCCTTCCCGGCTCAACCCCAAATCGTCCGGCGCGGCCGGTGGCTTGGGGGTCCGTTCGGAGTCGGTCGCGACGGCATGCTCCGCCGTGCGTGGCCGGCCCAAAGGCGCAGCCACTCCCGCGGAAGGGAGGGGGCCGGCCAGCAGACCGGCTCCGATCACGAAACGGCAACAGACCGATACAACCCGTGGGAGCAACCGTTCGGCAAGGAAAGGCTCTCTCCACGGATTCATGGGCTCCAAGGTCTCGACTAGCTCTTGTAGCGCAAACGCTTCTTGTGGCGGTTTTCTTTCATCCGCTTGCGGCGTTTGTGCTTTGCGATTTTCGATTTGCGGCGTTTCTTTAAGGAACCCATACGTGACTGCTGTTCTACTTGGCTGTTTGAGAGCGTTTTTAATAAACGACTTTGTTGAGGGGGTATTCGATGATCCCCTCGGCGCCGAGCGCCTTGAGTTGGGGAATAATCTCCCGGACGATTTTTTCGTCGATCACCGTCTCGACGGCAACCCACCCGCTTTGGGCAAGGTGGGAAATGGTCGGATTGCGGAGCGAGGGTAGGGCATTGAGCAGATTCTGCAATGCCTTTTCTTCGATATTCATTTTGAGCCCCACCTTGTCCCGGGCATTGAGCGCCCCCTTGAGGAGGAGCAGGAGCGTCTCCATCTTGGTGCGCTTCCAGGCATCCGCCCAGGCCTCCTTGTTGGCGATCACCTGGGGCGAGGACTCCATGAGCGTCTCGACAATGCGCAGCTTGTTGGCCCGCAGCGAGGAGCCCGTCTCGGTGACATCGACAATGGCGTCCACCAGGTCGGGCACTTTCACCTCCGTGGCGCCCCAGGAAAATTCCACCTTCGCCTCGACGCCGTTCTTCGCCAGGAACCGGCGTGTCATGCCGACGGCCTCCGTGGCAATCACCTTGCCCTGCAAATCCTGCGCGCAGCGGATCGGCGAATCCTCCGGCACCACGAGCACCCAGCGCGTCGGCGCGCTGCTCACCTTGGAAAAAGTCAGCTCGCCCAGCGTCTCCACGTCCGAATCGTTTTCCACCACCCAATCCCGGCCCGTCAGGCCGAAATCGAGATAGCCGTGCTCCACGTACCGGCTGATTTCCTGGGCGCGCAGAAGGCGGACTTCCACCTCCGGGTCATCAATGGCGGGCTTGTAAGAACGCCGCGGCACATTAATATGGAAGCCCGCTTTGGCGAACAACGCCAGCGTGGGCTCCTGGAGGCTGCCCGAAGGCAGGCCGATTCTGAGAATCTTTTGGCTCATCGAAAAAGGGAGAGCCTTTTAGGCGGGTTCTTCCGCGCTGGCGAGGAAAATTTTCACTCCCGCGCAGAAAATCAGGAAAGGTCCATTGGAAACCCAGGAGGGGGAAGAGATCAGGAACTCAGGAAAGAGGGGGAGAGGAGGCGAAAATGCCATCCCCCTTCGAAAAAGCGCCTCATTTTCAAATAGCGCCCCCTACCGAAGCGGCGCGCGTCAGCCGCCGCAGCGCGCGGTAGCGCGAACCGGGTCAAGCGTCACGCTTGGAAAAATCCTAAGAAAACCTTTTGACAGCCCCGGCGCATTTGCTACCTTCCCCACTCGCTTTTACGAGCCAAGAGTGAAATTCGGACCCTAAATCGTGCTTGCCGAAAGGCCGGCTTCGGTTCAGGGGTTTTTCGCCCTACGGAATCGTTGATTAAAGCGACACGGAGACAGACGCGAGCAAGTTTTGCTGAATGTCGAAGTCGGGAGCTGTGGCAATATCAGAAGATATTGACACGGCGAGCGGCGATGACAGACGGCAAAAATCGCTCGCAGATGGTCCGTGGCGATTTAATCAACGATTCCACAAGCCGTTGAGGCGGAAGGAGACGGCGTGGAAGACGGGAAGGGCGCAAGCCCGACCGGCCAAGCGCCACAGCTCCGCGAGGAATAAAGCCCATGTAGCTCAGTTGGCAGAGCACGTCCTTGGTAAGGACGAGGTCACCGGTTCAAACCCGGTCATGGGCTCCATCTTCCCCGCAAGCAGGCCGAACGGCGAGGCGAGCCGGATTGAACTTAACATTTTAACAAAAACAACACCTAACACAGAGAACGAGGAGACCATCAAATGGCTAAGGAAGCATTCAAGCGCGACAAACCGCACGTGAACATCGGTACGATCGGCCACGTCGACCATGGCAAAACCAGTCTGACCGCCGCCATCACCACCATTCTCGCCAAATCAGGCAAGGCGCAGGCGAAGAAGTACGACGAAATCGACGCCGCCCCCGAAGAAAAAGAGCGCGGGATCACCATCAACACCGCTCACGTGGAATACGAGAGCGAGAAGCGCCACTACGCGCACGTCGACTGTCCCGGACACGCCGACTACGTCAAGAACATGATCACCGGCGCGGCCCAGATGGACGGCGCCATCCTCGTCGTCAGCGCCGCCGACGGCCCCATGCCCCAGACCCGCGAGCACATCCTGCTCGCCCGCCAGGTCGGCGTGCCCGCCATGGTGGTTTTCCTGAACAAGTGCGATCTTGTGGACGACCCCGAACTGCTCGAACTCGTCGAGATGGAAGTCCGCGACCTCCTCACCCAGTATGAATTCCCCGGCGACACCATCCCGATCATCAAGGGATCTGCCGTCAAAGCCCTCGAAGGCGACGCGGAAGCCGAAAAGGCCATCCTTGCCCTCGTGGACGCCGTGGACGAATACATCCCGCTCCCCGAGCGCCCCATCGACCAGCCCTTCCTGATGCCGGTCGAAGACGTGTTCAACATTGAAGGCCGCGGCACCGTCGCCACCGGCCGTGTCGAACGTGGCATCCTCAAGAAGATGGACGAAGTCGAAATCGTCGGCATCAAACCGACCCAGAAGACGACCGCCACCGACATCGAAATGTTCCGCAAGCTTCTCGACGAAGCCCGTGCTGGCGACAACGTCGGCGTGCTGCTGCGCGGCGTGAAGAAGGAAGACATTCTCCGCGGCCAGGTCATCGCCAAGCCCGGCACCATCACCCCGCACACCAAGTTCAAGGGCGAAGTTTACGTCCTGAGCAAGGAAGAAGGCGGCCGTCACACCCCGTTCTTCACCAACTACCGCCCGCAGTTCTACTTCCGCACCACCGACGTGACCGGAAGCGTCAAGCTGCCCGAAGGCGTGGAAATGGTCATGCCCGGGGACAACGTCACCGTTGAGGTCGAACTCCTGACCCCCATCGCCATGGAAAAAACCATCCGCTTCGCCATCCGCGAAGGCGGGCGGACCGTGGGCGCAGGGCGCGTCGCCGAGATCATCGCCTAGCTATCCCGCAAAAACACACGGAAAGAGCTTAGGCCAGTAACTCAATTGGTAGAGTAGCGGTCTCCAAAACCGCCTGTTGGGGGTTCAAGTCCCTCCTGGCCTGTTCTTCCATAAACACTTCATGCTCGCGCGCACCAAAACATTCATCTCCGAAGTCCGGGGGGAACTCGCCAAAGCCAGTTGGCCTTGGGACCCGAAAGAAAAAGGGTTCAAGAAATACAAGGAATTGGTCGATTCCACCCTCGTCGTCGTCATCGCCATGCTGTTACTCAGCGGCTATGTGGCGCTTCTGGACTTCGTCCTTCTGAATGTCGTTGGGGCGCTCACCGGCGGGAGTTGGAGCAAATAATGGCTAATTCGGCACGCAGTCAGTGGTTCGCCGTGCACGTTCTCTCCGGCCAGGAGCAGAAAGTGCATGACAACATCGTCAAACGCATCAAGACCGAAGAGATGGGCGACCTCATCTTCGAAGTCCTGATCCCCACCGAGCGGATCTCCGAAGTCAAACGCGGCAAGCGGACCGAAACCATCCGCAAACTGCTCCCCGGCTACCTCATCATCAACATGCACCTGCTCGACGAGCAAGGGCAGTTGGTGGACCGCACCTGGTACTTCATCCGGGAAACCCCGGGCGTCATCGGATTCGCCGGCACCAAGGACCGCCCCATCCCGATGCGCGACCAGGAAGTGCAGACCATGCTCGCCCAAATGGCCGAGCGCGAAGACACCGTCAAGCCGAAAGTCACCTTCGAAGTGGGCGAAACCGTCAAAGTCGCCGACGGCCCCTTCCAAAACCAGAGCGGCGTCGTCGAAGAGATCGACCCCGAGCGCGGCAAACTCCGCGTCTCCGTCAGCATCTTCGGGCGTTCCACCCCGGTCGAACTCGAATACTGGCAAGTCGAGCGCAGCTAACCGCAGCGGCAGCCGCAAGCTTGCCTCCTTAATCGCCCCTTTCATCAACCCAACCCGCATCCCAAACATTTCCCATGGCTAAAGAAGTCGTCGCGCAAATCAAATTGCAGATCCCGGCCGGCCAGGCCAACCCGGCGCCGCCCATCGGCCCGGCCCTCGGTCAGCATGGCGTCAACATCATGGCGTTCTGCAAAGAATTCAACGCCGCCACCCAGAAGCAGGCCGGAGACATTCTCCCGGTCGTCCTGACCGTCTACAAAGACAAGAGCTTCACCTTCATCACCAAGTCGCCGCCCGCGGCCGTCCTCCTCAAGAAAGCCGCCGGCATTGCCGCCGGTTCCAAGGAGCCGAACAAAACCAAGGTGGCCAAGATCACCAAGAAGCAAGTCCTGGACATCGTCAAAATCAAAGCCAACGACCTCAACTCCCGCAACGAGGAAGCCGGTTTCCGCGTCATCGCCGGAACCGCCCGCCAGATGGGCATTGAAATCGAAGGCTAAACCCAAACCCAACCGCAGGAGAGCGGCGCCGTTTTCCACGCCCCGCTCGCAACCACTGCAACACATCATGTCAAAATACAGAAGCAAACGCTACCGCGCCGCCGCCGAAAAGGTGGAGACGCGCGCGTATCCCCTCGCGGAAGCCATTGGTCTCCTGAAGACCCTGCCTCCCGCAAAATTCGACCAGACGGTCACCCTCTCCTTCCGTCTCGGCGTCGATCCCAAGCAATCCGACCAGATGGTCCGCGGCACCTGCCCCCTGCCCCACGGCAGCGGCAAGGCCGTCCGCGTCCTCGTCTTCGCACAGGGCCAGGCCGCTGAAGCCGCCCGCGAAGCCGGAGCCGAATACGTCGGCTTCGAAGACCTCATCAAGAAGTGCCAGGAAGGTTTCCAGGACTTCGACGTCGCCATCGCCACTCCCGGTGCCATGAGCGAAGTCCGCAAACTCGGCAAAGTCCTCGGGCCGCGCGGCTTGATGCCCAACCCGAAGACCGGCACCGTCACCGAAGACACCGCCAAGGCCATCAAGGAAGTCAAAGCGGGCCGCGTCGAATTCAAGCTCGACAAGAACGGCAACATCGCCGTCCCCGTCGGCAAATTCTCCTTTAGCGAAGAAGCGCTGGTGGAAAACGGCTCCGCCGTCATCGACGCCGTCGTCAAAGCCCGCCCGGCCACCGCCAAGGGCACCTACGTGGAAAACGTCACCCTGGCCGCCACCATCCTGCCCGGGATCCAAATCGACGCCGCCTCCTTCATCAAAAACTAACGCTTCGCATTCCCATGAGACCTGAGAAAATCACTATCGTCGAAGATTTGCAGGCGAAGCTGAACGCCTCGCCCTTTGTCCTGGTCACCGACTACACCGGACTGCAGGTGGACCAATTCTCCATCCTGCGCAACCGGCTCGCCAACAACGGGGCTGAGTGCAAAGTCGTCAAAAACACCTTCCTCCGCCGCGCCATGAGCGAAGCGGGGCTGCCGGACATCAGCGCCGACCTCAAAGGCCAGACAGCCATCGTCATCGGCGAGAAGGACGTCGCCACCGCCGCCAAAGTCCTCAAAACCTTCGTCGGCGAGTTCAAGAAGCCCGAAATCAAGCTGGGCGTCGTGGACCGCCTCGTCGTCAGCGCCGAGCAGATCAACGCCATCGCCGACCTTCCGAGCCGCGAAATCCTCCTGGCCCAGCTCCTCGGCGTTCTACAAGCCCCGGCGAGCGCCCTCGTCCGCCTGCTCAACGAACCGGCCTCCTCCCTCGCCCGCGTCCTCAAGGCGAAGGCCGAAGCCGAGCCCGCAGCAGAATCCGCAGCCTAAACCTTTACCAAACAACAGATTTTTGCGGGGGGCTTTTCCCCCGCGAAATAAGCAAAACACAAAATCCAACTGGTTCCTCGTCGGGCGGACGGCAGTTCGCCTCAAATGACCGGGTGCTCCCGGGCCGCGACGACACCGAAAACATCCTATGGCCGATATCAACGCAATCGTCGAACAGCTCAGCGGACTCACCGTTCTGGAAGTCGCTGACCTCGTCAAGAACCTCGAAACCAAGTGGGGCGTCAGCGCCGCCGCTCCCGTCGCCGCCGCGGCACCCGCCGCCGCCGGAGCCGCAGCCGCTCCCGTGGAAGAAAAAACCACTTTTGACGTGATCCTCAAGGAAGTGGGCAGCAACAAAATCGGCGTGATTAAAGAAGTCCGCGCCGCCGTCGCCGGTCTCGGCCTGGCCGAAGCCAAAGCCCTCGTCGAAGGGGCTCCCAAGACCATCAAAGAAGGCGTGACCAAGGAAGAAGCCGAAGAGATCAAGAAGAAGATCGAAGCGGCTGGCGCCAAAGTCGAAATCAAATAAATTCGAGAAATCGAACGTTTTGTGCGTGCGGCAGGCAAATATTGCTTGCCGCACGCCGATTCGTCTCGTAGGCTTGAAACCCACTTTTGCCAAGGGGAGCACGCACTTTTCTGAACAATTCAGCGAATCACCGATCCTTTCATCAGAGACCGAAAGCCGCGGGTCAAACCTTCCCGGATTTGACGACCCGCGACTTTCGGCCTATTGCTTTTCCCCGGCTCCTTTTGCACCGGGAAACCTGAGATTCATCGCCACCTTTACCGCCGCCGCGCTCTCTTCTTGCCGGCAGGCGGCCCAACCTAACCGCACCACCTATGTCAGAGCGAATCTACTTCGGTAAACTCAAGGAAGTCAGCGAACCGCCGAACCTCATCGAGGTTCAGGTGAACTCCTATATCGAGTTTCTTCAAAGGGACCTGTCCCCCAGCAAACGCAAGGACATTGGACTACAGGCGGTCTTCCGGGAAGTTTTCCCGATTCACAGCTACGACGAAAAAGTCACCCTCGACTTTGTCAGCTACGAAATCGGCGATCCCAAAATGAGCGCCCTGGAGTGCCAGCGCGAAGGCCAGACCTTCAGCGCTCCCCTCCACATCACCTTCCGCCTCACCGACGAAAAAGGGACCAAGGAAGAAAAAGTCTACATGGGCGAAATCCCGCTCATGACCCCGCAGGGCACCTTCGTCATCAACGGCGCCGAGCGCGTCGTGGTGAGCCAGTTGCACCGTTCGCCCGGCATCGCCTTCGAGTCCTCCATCCACCTCAACGGCAAGGTCCTCTTCAGCTTCCGCATCATCCCCGACCGGGGCTCGTGGCTGGAAGTCCAGTTCGACACGAACGACCTCCTCTACATCTACCTTGACCGCCGCCGCCGCCGCCGCAAATTCCTGGCCACCACCTTCCTGCGCGCCATCGGCTACGGCAGCGACGAAGAAATCATCAAACTTTTCTACACCGTCGAAAACCTCAAGCTCAGCGAGAAGCTCGAAGAAGAGGAAATCAGCAGCCGCGTCCTCATCCGCGACATCCGCGACGGGGAGATCACCGTGGCCCGCGCCTTTGAGCCGCTCACCAAAGCCACCATCCGCCAAGTGCTCGGCCTTGGGGTCAAAGAAGTGCAGGTCGTCGACACCAAGCTCGATGACACCATCATCAAGGCCCTCAAGAAGGACCCCGCCCACGACGAAGAGGAAGCCCTCAAAGACATCTACCGCCGTCTGCGCCCCGGAGATCCGCCCACCGTGCCGAACGCCCGCGGCCTGCTGAAACGCCTCTTCTTCGACCCGAAGAAATACGATCTCGGGCGCGTCGGCCGCTACAAGCTCGACCAAAAGCTCGGCCTCGAAATCGACCTCAACGAGCGGACCATGACGAAAGAGGATTTCATCGCCGCGATGAAATACCTCATCGGCCTGCGCCGCGGCGAAGGCTCGCTCGACGACATTGACCACCTCGGCAGCCGCCGGGTGCGCACCGTGGGCGAACTGCTCGCCAACCAGTGCCGCGTCGGCCTGGCCCGCACCGAGCGCCTCGTCAAGGAGCGCATGACCCTCTTCGACGTCAACATCGAAGGGATGACGCCCCAAAAGCTCATCAACCCGAAAGCGCTCAGCGCCGTGATCCGCGACTTCTTCGGCCGCTCCCAGCTTTCGCAGTTCATGGACCAGACCAACCCGCTCGCCGAGCTGACCCACAAGCGCCGTCTCTCGGCTCTCGGGCCAGGGGGCCTCTCCCGCGACCGCGCCGGGTTCGAAGTCCGCGACGTGCATCCTTCGCACTACGGCCGCATCTGCCCGATTGAGACGCCGGAAGGCCCGAACATCGGCCTCATCAGCTCCATGTCCACCTTCGCACGGATCAACGACTTCGGGTTCATCGAAACCCCGTATCGCCGGGTGGAAAACTGCCGCGTCACCGACAAGATCGACTTCCTGACCGGCGACCGCGAAGAAAATTACTACGTTGCCCAGGCCAATGCGGCCATCGACGCCAAAGGCAACTTCCTGGCCGAAAAAGTTTCCGTCCGTCACCGGGGCGACTTCCTCGAAGTCGAGCCGGGCATGGTCCATTACATGGACATCTCGCCCAAGCAGCTCGTCTCCGTGGCCGCGGGCCTGATCCCGTTCCTTGAGCACGACGACGCCAACCGCGCCTTGATGGGTTCGAACATGCAGCGCCAGGGCGTCCCGCTTCTCGTCTCCGAGTCACCGTTCGTCGGCACCGGCATGGAAGGCAAAGTGGCGCGCGATTCCAAGGCCGTCATCGTCTCCGATGCGGACGGCATCGCCGCCTCCGTCACCGCCGACCAGATCGTCATCACCCACGACGGCACGCTCCCCGAAGGGAAAAAGAAGATCAAGCACGACCCGCAGGAAGGCGTTTACGTCTACGAACTGCGCAAGTTCATGCGCTCCAACGCCAGCACGTGCGTCAACCAAAAGCCGATCGTCAAGAAAGGCCAGAAGATCAAGAAAGGCGACGTGCTTGCCGACGGCCCCAACACCCAGGGCGGCGAGCTGGCCCTGGGCCGCAACGTCCTCGTGGCGTTCACCCCATGGAACGGCTACAACTTCGAAGACGCCATCCTGATCTCCGAAAAAATCGTCAAAGAGGACATCTACACCTCCATCCACATCGACGAATTTGAAATCGGCGCCCGCGACACCAAGCTGGGACCAGAGGAAATCACGCGGGACATCCCGAACGTCTCCGAGGAAGCACTGCGCAACCTCGGGCCGGACGGCGTGATCCGCATTGGCGCGGAAATCAAGCCCGGCGACATCCTGGTGGGCAAGATCACCCCCAAGAGCGAAACCGAGCTGGCCCCCGAAGAGCGCCTCCTGCGCGCCATCTTCGGCGAAAAAGCCGCCGACGTCAAAGACACCTCGCTGACGGTCCCCTCGGGCACCTACGGCATCGTCATGGACGTCAAGGTTTCCTCCCGCAAGGAAATCGCCAAGTCCAAGCTGACGCCGGCCGAAACCAAGCGCCAGATCAAGGCCGCGACCGAAGACTTGAACCGCCGCAAGGACGAACTGCACGAGCAGTTAACCGAAGCCCTCTCCAACATCCTGTTGGGCGAAAAAATCCCGCTCGACGTCGTCAACGCCCAGACCGGCGAAATCATCATCCCGGCCAACCGCAAGATCACCAAAACGCTCCTGCGCAAGCTCGCCAGCGTGCACGATCACGTCGAAATCGATCCGAGCCCGATCCGCAACAAAATCCGCGAGATCATCAGCCAGTTCGAGCACCGCTTCCACGAGCTCGACCTCGAGACCGAGCGTTCCATGGACCGCATCGAATCGGGCGACGAGATCGATCCCGGCATCATCAAGCAGGTCAAAGTCTACATCGCCAGCAAGCGGAAACTCTCCGTCGGCGACAAGATGGCAGGCCGCCACGGCAACAAGGGCGTCGTCGCCCGGATCGTTCCCGAGGAGGACATGCCCTTCCTCGCGGACGGGACCCCGGTGGAAATCGTCCTCAACCCGCTGGGCGTGCCTTCGCGCATGAACGTCGGGCAGGTGCTTGAAACCCACCTGGGCGTCGCCGCCAAGGCCCTTGGATTCAAGGTCGCCACGCCGGTCTTTGACGGTATTGAGGAAGCTCAAATCTTCAACTACCTCAAGGACGCCAAGAAAGTCGACGGCTTCACCTGGATTGAGGAAAACGGCAAGGCCACCCTCTTCGACGGGCGCACGGGCGATCCATTCGACCAGCAGGTGGTGGTCGGTTACATCTACATGCTGAAACTGGGCCACTTGGTCGCGGACAAAATCCACGCCCGCGCCGTGGGACCCTACTCGCTCGTCACCCAGCAGCCGCTGGGCGGCAAAGCGCAATACGGCGGCCAGCGTTTCGGCGAAATGGAGGTCTGGGCGCTCGAAGCCTACGGGGCCGCCTACACGCTCCAGGAACTCCTCACCGTCAAATCGGACGACGTGCAGGGCCGCACGCGCATCTACGAGTCGATCGTCAAAGGCGACAACTCGCTGGAAGCCGGAACGCCCGAATCGTTCAACGTTCTCATCAAAGAAATGCAGAGCCTCTGCCTCGACGTTCGCGCCGGAGCGAAGACTCCCGCGCTACCCGAGGGCCTCGCCTAACCGCCGCCATCCCCAACCTGCGTAAACCAAAGAACTGCAAGTATGAGTGATCCCAATTTCCGTGACATATTTCCCGCCGACCGCGGGACGGGCTTCGACCAGATTGCCATTGCCGTGGCCGCCCCGGATACCATCCGCCAGTGGAGCAGCGGCGAAGTCAAGAACCCCGAGACCATCAATTACCGGACCTTCAAGCCCGAAAAAGGCGGCCTCTTCTGCGAACGCATCTTCGGCCCCACACGGGACTGGGAATGCTCGTGCGGCAAGTACAAGCGCATCAAGCACAAGGGCGTCATCTGCGACCGTTGCGGCGTGGAAGTCACCCTCTCGCGCGTCCGCCGCGAACGGATGGGCCACATCGAACTGGCCGTGCCCGTCTCGCACATCTGGTTCTACAAGTGCATGCCCTCGCGCATCGGCCTGATGCTGGACATGTCCAGCCGCCAGCTTGAGCGCGTCATCTATTACGAGGACTACATCGTCATCGACCCGGGCAACACCCCGCTCCAGCGCTGCCAGCTCCTCACCGAAAACGAATACCGCGAAGCCCTCGACCAATACGGCGAAGGCAGCTTCAACGCGGGCATGGGCGCCGAAGGCATCAAACTGCTCCTCGCGCAAACCGATCTCGCTTCCCTCAACAAAGAGCTGGAAGACCAGATGGCCACCACGCGCTCCAAGCAGATCCGCAAGAAAGTCGCCAAGCGCCTCAAGCTCGTCCAGGGCTTTATGACCTCCAAGAGCCGTCCCGAATGGATGATCCTGGATGTGCTCCCCGTCATCCCGCCCGACCTGCGCCCGCTGGTTCCCCTCGAAGGGGGCCGGTTCGCCACGTCGGACCTGAACGACCTCTACCGCCGCGTCATCAACCGCAACAACCGGTTGAAAAACCTGCTCCAGCTCAAGACGCCGGAAGTCATCATCCGCAACGAAAAACGGATGTTGCAGGAAGCCGTTGACGCCCTCTTTGACAACGGCCGCCATGGCCGCGCCGTCACCGGAGCCGGCAACCGCCCGTTGAAATCCCTCTCCGACATGCTCAAAGGCAAGGGCGGCCGCTTCCGCCAGAACTTGCTGGGCAAGCGCGTCGACTACTCCGGCCGTTCGGTCATCGTGATCGGGCCGGAACTCAAACTGAACCAGTGCGGTCTGCCCAAGAAGATGGCGCTCGTGCTGTTTGAGCCGTTCATCATCCGCCGGTTGAAAGAACTCGGCTACGTCCACACCGTCCGCTCGGCCAAGAAAATGATCGAGCGCCAGACCCCGGAGGTCTGGGATATTCTGGACGAAGTGACCAAGGGGCATCCCGTCCTCCTCAACCGCGCGCCGACGCTGCACCGCCTCTCCATCCAGGCCTTCGAGCCGCAGTTGATCGAAGGCGAGGCCATCCGCGTCCATCCGCTCGTCTGCACGGCCTACAACGCCGACTTCGACGGCGACCAAATGGCCGTCCACGTCCCCCTCTCCATCGAGGCGCAGATGGAAACCCGGATGCTCATGCTGGCAAGCAACAACATCTTCTCGCCATCCAGCGGCAAGCCGATCACCACGCCTTCGCAGGACATCACGCTCGGGTGTTACTACCTCTCGCAGAACCCGCGCAAGAGCACCAAGGTGCCCGACCGGCTCCCGCTCTTCGCCGACGAAGGGGAAGTCGAATTCGCCATCACCGAAGGCAAATTGGAAATCGCCGACCGGATCCGCTTCGTCAACCCGAACTTCGGCAAGCCGACCCACTACGGCAACAAAGACCTCAAAGTCCTTGAAACCACCGCCGGGCGCGTTCTCTTCAACGCCATCTGGCCGGAGAACCTCGGCTTCTTCAACAAAGCCGCGGGCAAAAAGCAGCTTTCCGACATCATCTGGCGCTGTTACCAGGTCGGCGGGCCGCAGAAGACCGTCGAGACCCTCGACAAATTGAAGCAACTCGGCTTCAAATGGGCCACCAAGGCAGGCATCTCCATCGGCATCGCCGACATGATCATCCCTTCCGAAAAGAAGGTGGAACTGGAACGCGCCTACAAGGAAATCGCCCAAGTCGAGAAGCAATACCGCGGCGGCATCATCACCGACGGCGAGCGCTACAACAAGGTCGTCGACATCTGGACCCACGCGGGCGAGCAGATCTCCAACGTCATGTTCCGCACCCTGGAACACAACGAAGGCCGCAAGGAACTCAACCCGGTCTACGTCATGGTGGACTCCGGCGCGCGCGGCAACCGCCAGCAGGTCAAGCAGCTGGCCGGCATGCGCGGCTTGATGGCCAAGCCCTCGGGCGAAATCATCGAGCAGCCGATCACCTCCAACTTCCGCGAGGGGCTGACCGTGTTGGAATACTTCATCTCCACCCACGGCGCCCGCAAGGGTCTGGCCGACACCGCCTTGAAGACGGCGGATTCGGGTTACCTGACCCGCAAGCTCGTCGACTGCGCCCAGGACGTCATCATCACCGAGGAAGACTGCGGCACCGTCAACGGCATCATCGTACGCCCGATCTACGAGGGCGACGAAGAAGTCGTCGACCTCGGCCAGCGCATCGTGGGGCGGGTAAGCTGCGAATCGGTCGTTGACCCCGTCACCAAGACCAAGGTTATCACGCCCAACCAGTTGATCGACGAAGTCGTCGCCGACAAGGTGGTCAAAATCGGCGTCGAACAGCTCAAAATCCGCTCCGTGCTCACCTGCGAATCCAAACGCGGCGTCTGCGCGAAGTGCTACGGGCGCAACCTGGCCACCGGCTTGCAGGTTAAGCTCGGCGAGGCGGTCGGCATCATCGCCGCCCAGTCCATCGGCGAACCCGGAACGCAGCTCACCATGCGGACGTTCCACGTCGGCGGCACCGCGTCCCAGACCTTCAAGCAGCCCATCGTCAAGGCCAAGAACGACGGTATTGTCGAGTTCAGCGACGATCTGCGCGCCGTGCAGGCCGTGGACGGCACCTGGATCGTCCTCAACAAGAGCGGCACCATCGCCATCCATGCCAAAGACGGCCGCGAACTGGAGCACTACAACGTCGTCGTCGGCGCCGTCATCTCCGTCGGCAACGGCCAGCCCGTCAAGAAGGGCCAGACGTTCGTCCAATGGGATCCCTACAACGTCCCGATCCTCACCGAGATGGCGGGCAAGATCGAATTCCGCGACATGATCGCAGGCGTCACCGTCAAACGCGAAGTGGACGAAGCCACCGGCGTCATGGAATCCGTCATCATCGAACACAAGGAAGACCTCCACCCGCAGATCGTCATCCTCGACGAGAAAGGCAACGTGGGCGTCAGCTACTCGATTCCCGCCGGGGCGCACATCACCGCCCAGGAAGGCAAAAAAGCCCAGGCTGGCCAGTTGCTCGCCAAAACGCCGCGCAAGATCGCCAAGACCAAGGACATCACCGGCGGTCTGCCCCGCGTGGCCGAGCTCTTCGAAGCCCGCCGCCCGAAAGACTCCGCCGAGATCGCCAAGATCGACGGCGTGGTCGAAATCGGCGGTTCCGTGCGCGGCAAACGGCGCGTGATCCTCAAGGACCCGGAAACCGGCGCCGAAGAGGAGCATCTCGTCCCGCTCAACAAACACATCATCGTCTTCAAAGGCGACTTTGTGAAGAAAGGCAGCCAATTGACCGAAGGGCCCGTCGTGCCCCACGAAATCCTCGACATCTGCGGGCCGCACGAACTCCAGGAGCACCTCGTCAACGAAGTGCAGGAAGTTTACCGGCTCCAGGGCGTCGAGATCAGCGACAAACACATCGAGATCATCGTCCGCCAGATGCTGCGCAAGGTGAAAATCACCGACCCCGGCGACACCACGCTCCTCTGGGGCGACCAGGTGGACAAACTGGAGTTTGAAGCCGAAAACGCGCGCGTCATCGAGAAGGGCGGCAAGCCCGCCGAAGCCAGCCCCGTGCTCCTCGGCATCACCAAGGCCTCGCTGGAAACCGATTCCTTCATCTCCGCCGCCTCGTTCCAGGACACCACGCGCGTCCTCACCGAAGCGGCCACGCTGGGGCGGATCGACCACCTGCGCGGCTTCAAGGAAAACGTCATCATGGGCCACCTCATTCCGGCCGGCACGGGCTTCCAGATCCACCGGAACATCAAGCTTGTCTCCCACGGCGAGCCGCTCCCCGAGCCGATCCTCGCGCCGGAGCCCGAGGCCGAGCAGCCCCTGGCTTAATTCCAATGAACTTACATGATGAGATGAAGCCGGGTAGGATGCCGAGTGGCTGGCGAGGCGCGAGGAGAGAGCAGAGCCAAAGCACTGTGACCGACGAGCAACAAAGCCAGCTTGGCAGACCAGCGCATTCGGCTCATCTTGTAAGCGATTTGGAATAAACCCCTCACCCAACCGGCGGCGTTCACAAGACGCCGCCGGTTTTTTTCTTATGTCCATTGCAACCCAAACCGGCGACCAAGGCACCACCAGCCTCCTCTTTGGGCGGCGCGTCTCCAAGACCGACCCGCGCATCGGCTGCAACGGAGCCATTGACGAACTGAGCGCCACCCTCGGCCTTGCCCGCGCCAGCTTGAAAGGAACCGTCGGCGACCCCTTCATCACGGAGCGCATCTTCGCCATCCAGAAGGAACTCGTCACCGTCATGGGGGAGATTGCGGTCGCCCCCCAGGACCGGGAACGCCACCGCGCCGGCAACTTCGGCAGCACCACCCCCGAGAAAGTCGATGCCCTCACCGTCCTCGTCCACGACCTCGAGCAAAACCACCAAATTGAATTCCACCGCTGGGCGACGCCGGGAGACAGCCTCGGGAGCGCCGCGCTCGACCTCGCCCGCACCGTCTGCCGCCGGACAGAACGGGAAATTCTCGGCCTACGCGAAACCGATCCCGGCCTGAACGGCGAAATCGCCCGCTACTTCAACCGCCTCTCCGACCTCCTCTGGCTCTGGGCCCGCTGGGTCGAAACCCAGGACGCGTCCCCCGGGAGCGGCGCCCCCGAAACCGTGGCATAAAACCTTGCAACCTGGGGCGGAATCAGCGAAAAATGGTTTTTCACAGTCAACCAACCCAAAACTAAACCACCAACCGGACGCGAAGGAGCCCACTCCTTGCGTTCAACCCAAAGAGCGGACACACGCGCTCTTTCAAAGAAACTCCAAAAGAAAATAGACCTATGTCCACCGAACTCATGACGGAATTGCTCGAAGCAGGCGTCCACTTTGGCCACCAGACCAAACGCTGGAACCCGAAGATGAAGCCCTTTATCTTCGAAAAACGCAGCTCCATCTACATCATTGACCTCAGCATCACCGTTGAGCAGCTTCGAACCGCCACGCAATTCCTCAACGGCATCGCCGCCAAAGGTGGCAAAGTCCTTTTCGTCGGCTGCAAAAAGCAGGCCCAGGAAGCCGTCAAGGAAGCGGCCCTCGCGTGCGGCCACTTCTACGTCAACCAGCGCTGGCTGGGCGGCACCCTCACCAACCTCACCACGATCCGCAAGAGCATCAACCGCCTCAAATACATCGAGAACCTCGAAAAACAGCCCGAGTATTCCAAGATGGGCAAGCAGGAAATCGCCGCCGTCAAACGCGAAGGCGCGAAACTCTTCCGCAACCTCGAAGGCATTCGGGACATGGACAAAAACCCGGACGCGATGATCGTCATCGACACCACCCGCGAAGCCATCGCCGTGGCCGAAGCGCGCCGCCTCAAGATCCCCGTGGTCGCCATCGTGGACACAAACGCCAACCCGGACCTGATCGACTACCCCATCGCGGGCAACGATGACGCCATCCGCGCCATCCGCATCATCCTCCAGAAACTCGTGGACGCCCTCGTCTCCGGTAGCGGCCGCACCACCAGCGCCGCCAACCAGGACGCGATGACCGCCGTGGCCGAATAACCGCCAAGCCCCTTTACCGCGCCGGCCGGAGCACTCCTCCGGCCGCGCCTGTTTCAACCTACTCCTTCCATTTTTCTATGAGCGAAATCAATCCTCAACTCGTTAAAACACTTCGTGACAAAACCAACGCCGGCATGATGGACTGCAAACGCGCCCTTACCGAAGCCGGTGGCGACCTTGAAAAAGCCGAGGATCTCCTCCGCAAAAAAGGCATCCTGAAAGCCGGGTCGAAATCCACCCGCGCCACCAAGGAAGGCGTCGTCGCCTCCTACATCCACATGCAGGGCAAAGTCGGCGTGCTGGTGGAAATCAACTGCGAAACCGACTTCGTCGCCAAGAACGAAGCCTTCCGCGAGTTCGTCAAAGACATCACGCTGCACATCGCCGCCTCCAGCCCGATCTGCGTCTCGCGCGAGCAGGTGCCCGACGCGCTGATCGCCCGGGAACGCGAAATCGCCGCCGACCAGGTAAAAGGCAAGCCCGCCAACATCATTGAAAAGATCGTGGACGGGAAGATCGACAAATATTTCCAAGGCGTCTGCCTGCTCGACCAGCCCTTCATCAAGAACCCCGACCAGACCGTCGGCGACCTCGTGAAGAGCAAGATCGCCGAGCTGGGCGAAAACATCGTCGTCCGCCGCTTCACCCGCTACATGGTCGGTGAAGAAATCGCCGCCGAGAAACCGGCCGAACCCGCCGCGTAGGGGCCCCTGCTCCCAACGTCAGCATTTCAAAAAGCCGCAGAGCAATCTGCGGCTTTTTTGCGTCACCTTGCCTGCGGATTTCGCACGTAACCTAAAAACGGTGATGGGAGGGGATGAGCTGACTCAAGATACTGAGCCGCGATGACTTAAGGAGAGACGAGGCGTATCCAAATGGATACGGCGAGCCTCGACGAAAGTCACTCGCGGCCAGTAGATTGTGTCAGATCGCCCCGATCCCTTGCCGTTTTTAGGTAAAGATCCCACAATGCCGACTCGGACGCGTGGCTGAAATGCTCGGTCAGGTAGGCCCCGTACACCTCCCGCAAATCTTCCGCACCGTTCAACCCGATCTTGGGAACCATCACATGCGTCACCTCGCCAAACACCCGCTGCGGACTGGGGAAAATCTGGTGGCTGAACGTCCTCCGGTCCCACCATAGAGATCCTCCTTTGGGAGGCGGCAGCAAGAGCGCCAAGGGAAACGGATTCATCAAATCCATGCAAAAAATCCGCGACGCCGGGGTCACATGCGGACGAAGCAATGCCAGCCCGTCATTCACGAGATGGGCGTATTGGTAGGGGGTCAAACTCACGCGGCCCGTCATGTAGGGACTGAAATCCCTGCGGGTCAAGAGCCCCCGCACCACATTCGGCTGCTCGACCTGTTCGCCAGGCTGCGGAGGCAGGAGCAGTGATCCGAGGGATTCCGATTTGATGAGCCCTGAATCCGGGGTCAAATACCTCATGTGATTCTTAAACGCCCAGGAATAAACAATACTCGCGCCGTCGTTCACAAAAGTTCCGCTGAACAAAAACAAGAAAAGAGCGGCCCCGCCCATCAACCGGACTCGAACGATTTCTGAACTCGGCGCATCCGCCGCGCCGCTGCCTCTGAACGCCGTTTCCCAAACCACCGCGCAGGCCACGGCCAGCAGAGGAATCTCATGCCACTGCATATCCAGGGTCAGCACCACCAACCCGATGGCCACGCAGGCCCCGCAGATCACAACCAGCCGGCCGATCCCGCCTTCCCGCCACGCCCCATGAGGCCCGCCGCAAAAAGGCTTGAGCAGCCAAAGAACCGCGCCGACGCAAAGAATATCCGGCAGATTGATGACGAACAACTGCACCAGCCGCACCAGCCGGTCATGCGTATCGGCCAAGCGGCCGAGAGTCACAAGGTCGCCAAGATAAGCCCGAAAACTGAAACGCGTGAATGCCCACAGCACCAGGGGAAGGAACGCCATCCCCGCCACATACCAGAAGACGCGGCGCCAGCCGGGCCGGGTCACACAAAGGCCCGCCAAGCCGATCCCCAAAGCGGCCGCCAGGTAATTTACTTTGGTCAGAGCCAGCAGGAAGGTGAGGCATCCCGCTATGCAAGCCTCCCCGTCGTTCACGGTCTCTGAGCCCTCCCGCGAATGCGGCGAAAGAAAAGATTGAATCGCCAGGAGAGACAACAGCGCCCATCCCACGCGGTTATACCACATCGCATACGAAGCATGGGAAAACTCCAATAGGTAATTTAACAATCCAAAGGACATCGGGCGGCTCGCGATGAAGAGCCCCCCCACTAGAAGAGACAGCGAAAGAGAGAAGAAAGCCGAGAATCTTCTGGCGGCAATGAACCAAGCCAGCAAGGTGATGAATACAAACCCCAGCGCGCCGCCATACGCAAGGGCATTTGCGTTCACGCCGCCGATGCTCATCCCCAAAGAGATAAGCCAGAAAGGGAAGACCCCTATCTGCGAAAAATAATCCACATGGGGCATCTGGCCGGAGTGCAACCGATAAGCGCCATCGAGCATGAAAATCGTATCCCACGTCATATCATCCTGATGGCTGCATCCCGTTCTCGCCACGAGCCCGGTTATAACGAGGATAAAGGCAAGAAGCAGAAAAAAGGAGATCCTGTAGGTTATTCTTCTCCGGTCGGTGAGCAGGGCAAACAGCATGGCAGTAGGTTCTTGGGATGGGGGTGAGGGTGAACCCGCCTCGCCTGCGCTGGCGCGACGCGTTCTCAGGACGCAAGCACTTCGCGGACGCGCTCTTTCAAGACGCTGGCGGTAAAGGGTTTGGGCAGCGTGATGACGGGGGTTTCCCCATTGGCCAGATCCCAGCATTTGTCCGGGTAACCCGAGCAGACGATGAATTTGCACGCGGGCCAGTGGTGGCTGACGGTTTTGCGGAGGAGTTCCCCGTCCATGCCGGGCATGACGACGTCGGAAATCACCAAATCCACTTTGGGCTGCTCCCGGATGACCGCCAGGGCCTCCTCCCCGCTGCGAGCCTGGATGATCTGGTAGCCGGCATCGCGCAGGATCAAATCCATCAGGCGCAGCATGAACGTGTCGTCGTCGACCAGGAGGATCGTCGGCGGAGGCTTGGGGGTCTCGGTTGGGGCGGTGGAATTCATGGGCGGCACGTTGGGGGAAATCGCCGGGACCTGGGAATGTTCAGCCCAACAATCCCCCCCGTGGAGCTTCTACCCAATATGAGGCGGTTTTTGCCGGGCGTCACGGGGAAAAAACAGAACAACCGGGCCTCGAGAGGTTCTCAAGGCCCGGTTGCAAGGAGTGCTGAAGGAAGGGGCGTTTTTCCCACCCCCTCCTCGATTTCAGACGGCTTAGTAGTCCATGCCGCCCATTCCGCCCATTCCGCCGCCCTGAGGCATGGCGGGCTTCTCTTTCTCGGGGAGTTCCGCGACGACGCATTCGGTCGTCAGGAGCAGGCCGGAGATGGAGGAGGCGTTCTGGAGCGCGCTACGCGTGACCTTGGTCGGGTCAACGACGCCGGCTTTGACGAGGTCCACGTATTCGCCGGTGGCGACGTTGTAGCCTTCGTTGCCTTTGCGCTTCTTGACTTCCTGGACGATGAGAGCGCCTTCCTGGCCCGCGTTGTTGGCGAGCTGGCGGAGGGGCGCTTCCACGGCGCGGCGGATGATTTCGAGGCCGATCTTCTCGTCGCCGGTGAGCTCGAGCTTATCGAGAGCCTTCTGGGCGCGCAGGAGAGCGGTGCCGCCCCCGGGGACGATCCCTTCTTCCACGGCGGCGCGGGTGGCGTGCAGGGCGTCTTCCACGCGGGCTTTCTTTTCCTTCATCTCGGTTTCGGTCGCGGCGCCGACGTTGATGACGGCAACCCCGCCGGCGAGCTTGGCAAGGCGTTCCTGGAGCTTCTCGCGGTCGTAGTCCGAGGTGGTTTCCTCGATCTGACGGCGGATCTGGTTGACGCGGCCCTGGATGTCGGCCTGCTTGCCTTCGCCTTCGACGATGGTGGTGTTTTCCTTGTCAATGGTGACGCGCTTGGCTTTGCCCAGGTCTTCCACGGTGACGTTCTCGAGCTTGATGCCGAGGTCTTCGGTGATGCAACGGCCGCCGGTGAGAACGGCGATGTCTTCGAGCATGGCCTTGCGGCGATCGCCAAAGCCGGGGGCCTTGACGGCGGCGACTTGCAGGGTGCCGCGCAGTTTGTTGACCACGAGGGTGGCGAGGGCTTCGCCTTCGACGTCTTCGGCGATGATCAGGAGCGGACGGCTGCTCTTGGCCACTTTTTCAAGCAGCGGGAGCAGGTCTTTCAAGCTGCTGACTTTCTTCTCGAAGATGAGGATGTAGGCGTTTTCGAGGATGACTTCCATCGACTCCGCGTTGGTGACGAAGTAAGGGGAGAGGTAGCCCTTGTCGAACTGCATGCCTTCGACGACGTCGAGGCTGGTTTCGATGGTCTTGGCTTCCTCAACGGTGATGGTGCCGTCTTTGCCGACTTTGTCCATGGCGTCGGCGATAATGCCGCCGATGGTGACGTCCCAGTTGGCGGAAACGGTGGCGACCTGGGCGATCTCTGTCCGGTCGCTGACTTTCTTGGAGATGGCGGCGAGTTCGTCGACAATCGCGGAGACGGCTTTGTTGATGCCGCGCTGGAGCGAGGTCGGGTTTGCGCCCGCGGTCACGTTCTTGAGGCCTTCCTTGTAGATGGCTTCGGCGAGAACGGTGGCCGTCGTGGTGCCGTCACCGGCGATGTCGGAAGTCTTGCTGGCGACTTCGCGCACGAGCTGGGCGCCCATGTTTTCATACGGGTCTTCGAGCTCGATTTCCTTGGCGACGGTGACGCCATCCTTGGTGATGGTGGGGCTGCCGAATTTTTTGTCGAGGATGACGTTGCGGCCGGATGGCCCGAGGGTTGCCTTGACGGCGCGGGCGAGTTTCTCGACGCCGCGCAGGAGGCCCTGGCGGGCGGCCTCATCGAATACGAGTTGTTTAGCTGGCATAATAATTAAGCTGGTTAAAAAATGGGGTTGGGAAGTTAGCCGAGGATGCCGAGGATGTCGTCCTCGCGCATGATGAGATAGCTGACATCATCGACTTTGATTTCGGTGCCGCCGTATTTGGAGATGAGAACGCGGTCGCCCACCTTGACGGTGAAGTCGACTTTGTTGCCTTTCTCGTCCACTTTGCCGGTTCCGAGCGCGGCGACTTTGCCTTCCTGGGGCTTTTCTTTGGCCGAATCAGGAATGATGATGCCGCCCTTAACAACTTCTTTCTCTTCGAGCGGCTGCACGAGCACCCGGTCGCCGAGAGGTTTGACATTGACTGCCATAGATTAATGTTTCTGTTGGTTTTGGTGTTGTTTTACTTCCGCCCCCACAGCGTTCGGCCAGGGGGGTTTGGTAAAGGTTAGGTTAAAAATGTAAATTTCGAACGCTACGATTTCCCGCATTCAGTTTTTGAGCGCCAAAGAGAGCGCCATGTGCTGAGCGTGACCGTCTTGAGCGCCATGTGCTGAGCATGACCGTCTTGAGCGCCAAAGGCGCGCTCGCATACCAGCCTGGGGCAACGCCCCAGGCCTCGCGGAAAATAGTGCTCAGGGCCGAAGGCCCGACGCATCCCTCAATCCCACACGTAATGTTCATCATAGGAAATGTGATATTTGTTGAGAAATGCCCGATACTCCTCCTGAAATGTCCGGGTGCGATGATGCTCCTCCTGATTGTCGATGTACTCCAGCAACGCCTGTCGATCTCCCGGCCCCACGGAAAACGCTCCGTAGCCTCTTTGCCAGGCAAACACGCCAAGTTTAGCAGACTGCTCTTTGATCCATTTGGAGGAACTTGTTTTCAAGTCCTCGATCAGTTGGGCCACGGTAATCGTCCGCGAAAGGCGCACCGCCAAATGCACATGATCCGCCACACCTCCCACGCGGAAACACTCGCAACCCGCCGCGCGCGCAGCCCCGGCAAGAAATGCGTGCAATCCATCGCGAATCGACTCGCCAATGAGCGGCAGACGATCTTTGGTGCTGAACACCAAATGCACGAGGATAAGCGACAGGGATTGTGGCATGAGATGATTTAGGGCAGAGAATTTAAATCCTGAGCGTTTAGTCCTGAGCGTTTAGTCCTGAGCGTTTAGTCCTGAGCGTTTAGTCCTGAGCGCCAAAGGCGCGTCCGCATACCAGCCTAGGGCAACGCCCTAGGTACCGAAGCCCCAAACGTGGGAAGGGCTGAAAGCCCGCCGCATCGGTGCCGGGGAGTGGGATGGTTTGGTATTGTTTCATGAAAATATGCGACGGGCTTTCAGCCCTTGCGCCTTCGGGGGCCGCAGACCTGGGGCGTTGCCCCAGGCTGGTATGCGGACGCGCCTTTGGCGCTCAGGAAGAGCGATAAATTAATCGTCGTTTTTCTGCAATGTTGCCGGAGGAAAAGATGTGCTCATTACCTTTTGATCTTTGTCGAACCACTTGCAAAATACAAAGGGTGTTCCGTTATTGCTGTTTGTGCCAAGGCTTTCGACTGTCATATCTGGGCCACCAGATTTGAGCATTACGACATCGCCGATTTGGAATGCAATATTACTCATAGTATAATGACTTACTTGGCTGTGTTAGGTTCCCGTTCCCAATCCGAAGGTTGGGAACGGGACGCAAGGTGCGGGAAATTACTTCTTCTTGTCCTTATCCTCGTCGACGACTTCAAACTCGGCATCCACGACGTCGCCTTCCTTCTTCGGCTTGGCGGCTCCGGCTTCCGGGCCTGCTTGTTCTGTTCCGGCGGTTCCGCCCGCGGCCTGGGCCTGGGCGGCGGCGGCTTTGTAAAGCTCTTCGCTGGCGGCCTGGAACTTGGCTTGCAGGGTATCGTAGGCGCTCTTGATGGCGTCCACGTCGGAGCCCTTCAAGGCTTCGCGCACGGCGGTGATGGCGGCTTCGATCTCGGTCTTTTTTTCGCCGGGGATTTTGTCGCCCAGCTCCTTGAGCTGTTTCTCGCACTGGTAGGCGAGGCTGTCGGCGTTGTTGCGGATCTCGATGGCTTCCTTCGCCTTTTTGTCTTCTTCGGCGTGCAGTTCGGCTTCCTTCTGCATCTTCTCGACTTCGTCTTTGCTCAAGCCTGACGAACCGGTGATGGAGATTTTCTGCTCCTTGCCGCTGCCGAGGTCCTTGGCGCCGACGTGCAGGATGCCGTTGGCGTCGATGTCGAAGGTGACTTCGATCTGCGGGACGCCGCGCGGGGCGAGCGGGATGCCGTCCAAGTGGAAGGTGCCGAGGTTCTTGTTGTCGCGGGAGAGCGGGCGCTCGCCCTGGAGCACTTTGATTTCCACGCCGGGCTGGTTGTCGCTGTAGGTGGAGAAGATCTGCGATTTGCGCGTCGGGATGGTCGTGTTGCGCGGAATCATGGAGGTGGCCACTCCGCCTGCCGTTTCAATGGCGAGGGTGAGCGGGGTGACGTCAAGCAGCAGCACGTCTTTCACGTCGCCCTTGAGCACGCCGCCCTGGATGGCCGCGCCGATGGCAACTACTTCGTCCGGGTTGACGCCCTTGTGCGGTTCTTTGCCGATGAGGGTGCGGGCGGTATCGACCACCTTGGGCATGCGGGTCATGCCGCCGACGAGGACGAGTTCGTCCACTTCCCGCTCGGTCAGTTTGGCATCCTTGAGGCAGGCTTTCACCGGCGTGATGGTCCGCTCGAAGAGGTCGTCGCAGAGCTGCTCCAGCTTGGCGCGGGTGAGCTTCTGCATGATGTGCTTGGGCCCCGTCTGGTCGGCGGTGACGAAGGGCAGATTGAGGTCGTATTCCTGCGCGGAGGAGAGGGCGATCTTGGCTTTCTCGGCTTCCTCTTTGATGCGCTGGACGGCGTCGGGCTGGCTGCTCAGGTCAATGCCGGTGTCCTTCTTGAAGTCGCCGATGATCCAGTCCATGAGGCGGTGATCCCAGTCGTCGCCGCCCAGGTGGGTGTCGCCGTTGGTGGCGCGGACTTCAAAGACGCCGTCGCCGATTTCGAGCACGGAGATGTCGAAGGTGCCGCCGCCCAGGTCATATACGGCGATTTTTTCGTCCTTCTTTTTGTCGAGGCCGTAGGCAAGCGAGGCGGCCGTCGGCTCGTTGATGATGCGCAGCACTTCCAGGCCCGCGATCTTGCCCGCGTCTTTGGTGGCGGTGCGCTGGGAGTCGTTGAAGTAGGCGGGGACGGTGATGACGGCTTGCGTGATTTTCTCGCCAAGCTTGGCTTCGGCGTCGGCCTTCAGCTTGGCCAGGATCATCGCGGAAATTTCGGGGGGCGAGTAGGTCTTGATTTCGCCGCCGACGGTCACCTGCACGTTGACGTCGCCATTGGCAGCCTTGACGACTTTGTAGGGGACGCGGTGGAGTTCGTCGCGCACTTCGTCATATTTGCGGCCCATGAAGCGCTTGATGGAGAAGACAGTGTTCTCCGGGTTGGTCACGGCCTGCCGCTTGGCGGCCTGGCCGACAAGGCGTTCGCCGCTTTTCGTAAAGGCAACCACCGAGGGGGTCGTGCGTGCGCCTTCCGAGTTTTCCAGAACGACAGGCTCCCCGCCTTCCATGATGGACATGCAGGAGTTGGTCGTTCCCAAATCGATACCGAGGATCTTTGCCATAAAATGTGAGAAAGTTGGTTGCCCGTGGACACTTCTCCTCTAGCAAGTGCCGGGCCGCCGGGCCAAAAAAGGCTTAACTTGCATACCATCAACAAGTTATAGAATAGCCCATTGAGTAAGCCTGAAGGAATCCGCGCCACTCTGGCACAGGTGTGCCACATCTTTGGCACAGGTTGTGTCTCACTTGGCGCAGGCGCCTCATACCATCTTTCCGAAATAAACGGACGGGTATCAACGGTTTTCTTCGGTGGCGACGGGATATGCCCAGATCGCCGCCACGGAGATGGCGATGCCCGGCGTCGGGGAGGAAAAGGCGATCTCCGCACGGGTAAGCGCCTGGCCCGGCAGCCGAAGGGAATAAACGCGCCCCCCCTCCTCCTGGAACGTTTCCATGCGGTATTTGGTTCCGTTGACCGTGGCTTCGGCTTGCACCTGGGAGAGCGCCGCCCCCCCCTTCACCAGCATGTTGAGCGAGTGGAAGGAGGTGCCGGGGCGCAGCTTGAGCGCCACCATTCCGGGAGTGGCAAGCTTCCAGCCTGTTTCCGCGGTTCCCCCCGCCGCCGTGACTTCCGCAATGCCGCTCTCCGCAGGCGGAACAAACCAAAGATTCTGGAAGCCGCTTATCCGCTGTGGAATTTGGATATCCAGCACGCGCGGGGACAAACCGGAGACGGGGACTTCCGGTTTGGGGGTCACGTTCAGGTGGGAATGGATCACCACGGATTTGCCCTTGAGAAACGCCTCCTTGTCGAAGTCATTGAGTTCGCGGTAGCGGTTTTGAACATACGCCAGGATGGTGTTCGATCCCCCATAGGTGGTCGTGCCTTTGGGAAAAATCGTCTCGATCGCGCGGGAAACATCCAGCCAGTTTTCCTCCGGCAGAAACCGATAACTGGCGATCTCGTAGCTCGCATGGGCCAGCAATGGAACCGATACCGCCAGGGCGGCCAAGGGGCGCACGAAAGCCATGCGCGGATGGCGGAAAAGCCGGCCGAACACGTGCACCAGGCAAAAGAGAAGGGGGCAGATGGTCAAAGCGGTGGTGCGCAACGGCGGCGTTTTCATCGTCAGGCAGGCGGCGAAAAATACAAAAACCACGCCCATGAGCAGACGCAGCCCCCGGCCGACCGGCTCCTCCCGGGGCCACAGCGCAAACGGCGCCACCAACGCCCCGCAAAGGAGCGCAAAAAGAAGGTTGTCACCGGCAGGAAGCAGATAGTCCCGGAGGGTTCCGGCCACCGCTTCCATCGTGGCGTAATCTTCCCCATATTTTGCCCCGTAACCTTGCATCACGTGCAAGACCTGCCGGATGACCGGCGCGTAAAGAATCGCCACCGCCGCCAGCGTCGCCGCCCCTGCCACCAAGACCTCCCGGCGGCGGGTTGCCAGCAGCAGGAAAACAAGCAGCGAACCGCCGAAGATGAGGAAGCTGGGGATGGTCCAAACCCCGAGGACCGTGAGCGCGCAGAGAATCCGCAGCGCCTTCCGGTCGCCCGTCTCGAAATACCGGATCGTCAGAATCGTGAGCGCCAGCGTGACAAAACTCAAAAAGCCATAACCGCGAGCCATCAGGTTGAGGGAAACCAACTTGGGATTGACGCCCCAGAAATAGATCCAGAGCGCTCCTTCGAAAAACCACCCCCGGCGGGCGAAGTAGAGCAAGGCCGCGATACCCGATGCGCCCAAAAACACGAACGACCAGAGGCGGACGCGCAGAGAATTCAAGGATCTGGAACCGGGCGTGAGCGAGTTGAGGAGATTGAAGAAAATGTGGTTCTTCGCCAGGTCGTAACACGTGATGGTCTTCAGGGGCCCTTTTGAACTGTAGCGCGTCACCGTGCCCCGCTCGTCGGTGCCCAAAGAGGTGGTGGCCATGCCCCGGAAAATCGGCGTCATGAAAACCAGCGTGAGGAGCACCAGGGCGATGCTGATCAAGATTTCGATGCGACGGCCGATGCGGACGATGAAAGGCAAACCCTCCGGCTCCACGGCCTTTTCGACGGCTGGAGCAGGCTCAAAACTTGGCGAGGAAGGCGTGTCGTATCGTTCCATTGGTCCATCTATCATTCCAGGTGAATCCATTGCAAGGCCATAAGGGTTCCCCCTAGGGAATCGACATCGAGCGCACCCAAGCGGGGGAATCGTCATTTCGAGGCGAGGCTGTTCCACCCGTACCCGCAGCGAACCACTGGGAGGCGCTAACCCGCGGAAACAAGGGGTTGGAGGGGCCTGAAAGTGAACCTTCCAGTTTTTCTCTCAAAAACTGGCGGAGAGGGGGGGATTCGAACCCCCGGTTGGTTTCAGGCGCTCTGTAAATGCCTTTTACTCTGAGAGATATAACGCGCACGAACACGGTTGACACCTGTGATGTTGTCACCTACGTTGTCACTTATGGCCTCTCTTCGACGAAAACCGAATTCAAAATACTGGGTTGCCTGCTTCACCTTGAGCAATAGCACGCGCGCCCAGCGCAGCACCAAGGCGACGAACAAAAAACTCGCCCAGAAATTGGCCGACGACTACGAGGCGGCAGCGCGATCCCGTATAACCGAAGCCCAAGTCCGGCGCGTTCTGAGCGATCTTCACAAGATGAATGGCGGCTCGACTGTAGGTTCGACCACGGTGCGTTCGTATTTCGACCAGTGGGTAAAGGCCAAGACAGGCAGCATTTCGGCGACGACCAAATCCGCTTATGAGAGCACCGCTCGGGATTTCTGCGATTTTTTGGCGGAACGAGCCAACACTCAAATGCTCTACATCTCCAAAACCGACATCGCTGCCTTTCGCGATCACATCGCCGCAACTCGGGCATCGGCAACCGTAAATAACCGACTCAAAATTCTCCGGGTGGCATTTCAGCAAGCATGGCGGGACGGGTTTATCGACGACAACCCGGCAGCAAAGGTTCCGGTTTTGCGGGCCACCGATGAAGGATCGTCCCGGCGGGCATTCACCTTGACGGAATTGCAGACTCTCATCCAGGTCGCCGAGGGCGAATGGAAAGGAGTCATCCTCTTCGGCCTTTATACCGGCCAGCGTCTCGGTGACATTGTCCGCCTACATTGGGAAAATTTCGATCTGGAGACCAATAGCCTCGCGTTGACCACCCGGAAAACCCACCGTCGCCAAATCCTGCCCATCGCCGCACCCCTTCGGCAGTGGGTGAACCGGCAGGATCGAAAATCCGGCAAGGAATTCGTCTTCCCCGCCCTTGCGGAACAAGTTGGCCCCACCGGGCGGGTAGGCGCGCTTTCAAACGATTTCTACGACCTCATGGCATCGGTTAAATTGGTTGAGCCGCGCTCTCATCACAAGAAAACCGACGCCAATGGACGGAATGGACGCAGGTCGCAGAGCGAGGTTTCTTTCCATTCTCTCCGCCACACCGCAACAAGCCTCATGAAGAACGCGGGTGTCAGCCCCGCCATCGTTCAGGAATTCGTGGGCCACGACTCCAAGGCCATCAGCCAGCACTACACCCACATCGAATTGGCGGCGCTCCGGCAGGCTGCCGAGGCTCTGCCAAAGTTGGAAGTGTAGTTCCAAAAACCAGAGGGAATTCTCCAGTCGCCAGATCGGTTGCTCCGGCCTCCTTGATGGCTGCCACCTCTCTTGATCTTTCAGTTCTAATGTCAAACTTTACGACATCTGTCTGTTTGACATCCTGACATCTGGGCTGTAAAATGAGGGCATGAGCAACAAATATGCGGCGCTTGTAAAAGCGCTTAGAACTAAGCGCGGTTTTTCACAGTCTGACATCGCCAATAAGCTGGGCATTTCCCGCCCTTCCTACATCGCAATCGAGCAAGGCAAGAGAGAATTGACCCTTTCCGAAGCCGAAAAGCTTTCCGACGTATTGGGCGTTTCTTTGAGGGAAATGGAAAACGGCGTCACGTCCAATTACGAGAAATACAAGCAAATGATTCTGGCATACCTCAGGAACACAGGTTCCAAGGATGGCCGCGTCCCAAAAACCAAACTGGCCAAGCTCGTCTACCTGGCTGATTTCGGATGGTTTTACAGCCATCTGGAAAGCATGAGCGGCATGCAATATCGGAAAATCCAATATGGGCCTGTGCCGGACGTGTATTTTCGTGCAGTTGATGAACTTTTCGAGGAAGGCAAAATTGAAATTACTCCAACGCAGGAAGGAGCCATGTTGATTGCCCAGACGAGAACCGGCGGAAAAGTTGCTTTGTCGGAACTCAACCAAGAGGAGGAGCAGTTCATCAAAACCGTTGCCACAAAATGGAAAGGCAAAAACACGAAGGAAATCGTTGCGTTCACCCACAATCAGCTTCCCTACGCTGTTTGCTCGGACAACGAGATCATTCCATACGAGCTTATCACTCAAGAAAACCCCGAAGATGTCTACTGATTACGAGGTCATTATTGAGCCTTTTGCGGAGAGGCACTACATAAAATCCTTTGCGAAAAAATACAAAAAGGCTTGGGATTTCACGCTTTCTGCGTTGAAGCGTGAGTTCCAGAGCTTCGATGTGATTCTGGAAAAATCCATCGCTGAAGAAATCACGGACAAAAAGGCGGACATCGTGATTTGCAAGACCGAGTTCAAAATCTCCGGCACCCAAGAATCGCGCCATGGATCGGGCAACAGATGCATCGTCGCAAAAGACACCAAAGCCAAAAAAATTCATGTTTTGCTTGTTTACCACAAGAATGACCTTGGCGGTGGAAACGAAACCGCCGCATGGAAGAGCGTGATCAAAGACAACTATCCGGCATACGAAGGCATGCTCTGAGAGCACTTCGGGAATTCCGTGCCATGTATTCGCACTGAACTATTCGGAAATTCCGAACGGTTGCATTTCTGCCCTAGAAATTGCGGCTATTTCAAAAAATACCGCTTACTTTTTAGGGAGCCGGTGGTCTTGAAATCCTTCAGGTTTTTCTTCAGGAAGATCATGACGGTGGTGTAATTGAGATCTGTTGCCTCGGCGATTTCCTTTTGACTCAAGCCGGTTGGCATTGCAGCGAGAGCCTTTAGAACTCTCGCACGTATATCTTCGGGGTTGGTGCGGGTTCTACGCACAGCCGTTCCTACAGGAGTTGATTGACCTGTTACCTTAGCGAGTTCAGCTTCCAGATACGCAACGGTTCGCCTAGCTTCATGCAGCTTTTCTTTTAGCTCTGCAACATGGTTGATTCGGAGTTGCTGAATTTTGGCTTGGAGTTCGCTGATCTGGGAAAGTGCATCCGTAGGCATAAAATAAAACCAATAGCGTTTCGCTTGTTGATAGTCAATCCGCCTTATTGGTGTTAAATTCATTTGGCCGATTGGTCTCATTCCTTTGGATGCACGAGCATCGGAAAATCAGAATAAAATGCGGAGGCCCATCAAAAAACTATTCTCAGCTATTTCCGCACAAAAAAAAGCCTCCTCCAATAGAATTGGAAGAGGCTATTGCTAAAAGCTAAGCTAATGCCACACCTTGAATTACTGATTCAATTACTGGGCAGAATCCCGAGAATGAAATCCGTCGCCTTGGCTGCCTGATTTGCGGCCTTGACGATCCAGCGTCTGTGATCCTTGTCCTTGAGGGCATCGAGCCAGCCCCGGAGATACGCGGCGGATTGTTCGTGGTTGTCACGGACGATGTCCGCTTCTGCTCCTAGGAAGGCTGCTCCCATTTCGGCAACAAGCTCCTCTTGCGAGTAGCCCTTGCCGCCGAAGCCATCGTTTTCGATGACGGTT
>SERZ01000092.1_pt1 | contig 55107 bp, 44 predicted proteins | sample 3171461 | NCBI WGS metagenome assembly SERZ01 (sample SAMN06051861, study PRJNA518727) | freshwater metagenome | biome: subpolar coniferous forest; feature: holomictic lake; material: water; isolation source: holomictic Lake 227, 6 m depth | place: Canada: near Kenora, Ontario | collected... | reverse complement strand
GTCCCCTGCCGGTGGGAACGGACCCAACTTGATTTGAAGGTGGTGTATGACAAAGCAGGGAAAGTCACGGGGCTTTGGGTCGTGCCGCCGGGGTCGTCCATGTCCGGGAGTTCGCCAGCACCCAAATAACCAATCGGAACGCTTCAAATGACATCTCCAATCACGATGATTGCCCTTTTAACTCTCGTCAGCGGTCTACTGATGTTCTTCCTGAGCCTGCCCCTGTGCGCGCGGCTACGCCGGCATCTGCACCGGCTCTGCGGGGCGTGAAGCTCTCCCGCTGGAGCCTGCCGCGCGGCACAAGCCTCACCGAACTGGCGGCGGGGTTTGTTGCCGATGACTATCGGCTCCCCGAGAGTGCGTGAATGCTTGCGCCGCCTATTCGGTGCCCGTTACTTCGGCCCGGGCGTTGACGCCGCCGCCGGGGTGGGGGAGGGAGCCGGAGACGGCGCGGGTTGCTCTTTCGCCGCGAGGAATTCGGAGCCCGGTTTCCAGAGCGCGTCGAACGTGGCTTTCGGCACCAGGTAAATGCGCGCTTCCAGGGCCTTGGCCTTCGCCAGGGTTTCGGCAAGCCGCTTTGACGTGGCGGCGAACTGCTCATCAAGCTGCTGCTTCGCCTCCGGTTTCTCGTCTTTGCCGGGCGTCCGCTCCTTGGGCAGGTTGGCCGCGACAGCTACCGTCATGGGGAGCTTGTCGCCGTCGGGTTTGCCGAACCGGAGCGTGTAGGTGAAGCCGTCAAAGGTGTTCACCGTCGCGGTGGCGTCGAACCCGTCGCGCTTCGCGGCGGCGGGTTGCACGTCGGTGAAGCTGGGGGCTCCGAAGATCCCGGCCAGCGAGGGGACTTTTGCCGGGTCCAGTTTTTCGCCGGGCTGGATGCCGTCGAGCTGCCACTCGGTGGCGGTGTCGGAGGCGCGGCTCAGCTTCCATTGCGCGGTGCCGGAGACGACGGCGGCGGATTGGATCCGGTCGATCCGCAGGAATGCCTTATCCAGCCATGCGGCGGGCGCGGGTTCGGCCTCTTCGAGCCGTTCAGGAACGAGCGCGGCTTTCGGAGGCGTCGCTCCCGCCGCCATCACGTAGCGTCCCGCCGGGATCCCTTCATCGTCGGGAAATTCCGGCGATTTTTTCAGGAATTTCTTCCCCACCAGGAGGGCCGCCATGCGCCGGGAATCCTTGTTCTGCAACTCGACGAGCGTGGCCGTGTTGGCCGTTCCCTTGGCGGGCGGCAGCAGGTCGAGCCGGGCGAACTGGGAAGGCCCCACCTTTACTTCCTGCCCGGGCTTGAGCTGCCAGAGCCCCTGGATGAAGTTGCCCACGCGGGCGAAATCGGCCGGGTAATCGTCCCGTTCGCGCACCACCCAGGCGTCATTCTTTTTTTCCAGGGTGAGCGTGGCGTCGTTGGTTTGGATCACCACACGGGCCACGTCGTTCAAGGCGAAAGGCCCGAGAACCTTGCCCGAGGGAGCCCCCTCCCAGGAGGAGGCGGAGCGGTGGTAAACGGCGAGGCCCGCCCCGCCGACGATCAAGACAAGCGCAAGAAGGATAGTGAGTTGTTTACGGTTCATTTTGCTGCGGAGGCTTTCCGTTGGGTAAGGGCGAGACTGATGCCGGCCACGATGACGAGGGCGGGCATCCCTGCGATGTTGAGCCATTTGAGGCCGTTCTCCAGCGCGTCGGTTTTCGCGCGGAGATTGCGGCGGACATCCTTGAGCTGCATCTTCACGCTGGCTTCCGTTTTGCGGAAGTTCTCCAGCTCGGCTTGCTGTTCCGGCGAGAGGATGAAGCGCTGGGCGCTCTTGTCGCCCGAAGCCTGGCGGTGTTGCTGCAATTCGTTGAGCTTGCTTTGGGTGTCCATGAGGCTCCCTTCAAGCTCCTTGATCTTGTCGCGGTAGCTGGCGGAAGCGGCTTCCTGCATCCGCTGCACTACCGTGAACGGCCGTTCGCGGGTGGCGCGGCTGCGCACGGCGATCAGGTTGCTGTCGCCGGTGAGAGCTTCCACGGCGTTTTCGGCAAAGGCGAGGTTGCCGTTGGCGGGCAAGACCATCCGGCCGCCGCCGAGTGGATTTTGTTGTTCCATCACGGCGATCTGGTTTTGGAGCATGTCCGAGTCGCCCACGAGGATCACGGTGTTTTCCTGCGCGGACTCCTTCAATCCGGCCACGGGCGCTTCGGTTTTTTTGTCGTCCTTGGCGTCGGCGGAAGCCTTTGGCGCGCCTTCCGGGAACGCCGTCTTGAATTTGCCCGTCAAGCGGATGGCCAACGGGAATTCCTTGTTCGCGGGGACGAACTCCTTGAGCACGTCCTCCGGCGACATTTGCGCGCTCATCGGGCTGACGAGTTGGGCGTTCTTGGACGACCGGATAAGGACCGTTTCCTTGAGCCCCTGCGCCGGCGTGCCCGAGAACGCTCCCGGGAAGGCCATGAAGAGGTCGGAGGCGTCCGCAGTGACGGCGTCTTCCTTGGAAAACGCCTCCTCATTCAGCGCCAGCACCCCCGGCGCGCGGCCGCGGCTCGTGCGGGCCAGGTAGTTCATGTCGGCGACCACCTGCGTGGAGTCGAACTTGAGGCCCCAGGCGTTGAGCAGCTTGTCGAGGTTCGAGCCGCCGGAGGGCATGCCCATCCCCCCCGGGGCGCGGTCGAGGACGGCGCTCGGGTCGAGAAACGCGAGCAATTTGCCGCCCCGCAGGACGAATTGGTCAATCGCGTATTGCGCGCTCTCGGTGATCTCGCGCGGATGGATGACCACGAGCAGGTTGATATCGTCGGGGATCTTGCTGGCGGTCATCTCCACCTGCTTCACCGTGTAGTCGCGTTTCAATTCGCTGTAGAGAGCCCACGGTTCCTGGCCGCGCTGGCCCATCTGCATCATCATCATGGGCGGCATCTGCTGGCCCGCCACCGGGAGCGGGCTCATGATGCCCACCACCTGTTGGCGGCTGCCGGTCACGCGGGAGATGGCGCGCGAGAGGTCATATTCCAGCAGGCGTTCGCGGTCGGGCGAGAGGAAGGGGATCGCTTCCTTCTGGTCGAGCATGCTCACGCTCAGGCCCAGGTAGAGCCGCTCCCCGTTGGTGAGGGGCTGGCCCTCCACGCCGTCCAGCTTGGCCGAGTCCTCGGCGTCCGAGTCCGGCTCCGGGTTCAATTTCTGGATTTCCACAAGCCCCTTGGAGGCTTGCCGGTATTCGTTCAAGAGGTCTTCAATTTGCTGCGCGTAGAGCTTCAACTGCGGGGGCATGTTCTCGTTGCGCGTGCAGTAGAGGCGGACTTTGACGGGCGTGTCCAGCTTGGCCAGGATGGCCCGCGTTCCGGCGGAGAGCGTGTATGCTTTCTCGGCGGTCAGATCGATGCGTTGGGGAACCCTTCCGGCGAGGAAGTTGACCGCAACCAGGATCAGGAAGGCGGCCGCGACACCGAGGGTCGAGTACAGAATGGTAGGTTTCTTCATGGCAAAGGGAGAGTTAAAGTATATCCGTAAATAGCCACGGGCCATCTGTGAGCGATTTTCGCCGTCTGGCGCCCCCACTCATAGCGTCAATATCCGCGGATATTGCCGCTACTCCCGGCGTCGTCATCCAGCACAACTTGCTCGCATCTGAACCCATATCTATTAAAGGATAAGCTCTTTTAACCGGCGCGGTGCGCGCGGAGGATCACACTGGTGGAGAAGAGGGAGAAGCCGATCACGGAGGCGAAGAAAAGCAGATCGCGCGTATCGAGCACCCCTTTTTGGAGCCCGGCGAAGTGGGTCATCACGCTGAAGGAGGCAATCGTCTCCACCAGCGCGGGGCTGGCCCAGTGCACGAGCAGGTCGGTTACGGGCGGGAACCCGGCCAGGATCAAAAACAGGCAGAGCACCACCGAGAGGATGAAGCTGACCACCTGGTTGCGGGAAAGCGCCGAGGTCATCGATGTGACGGCCAGGTATGCCCCGGCCATCAGGAAGCTCCCGACGTACGCCCCCAGGATGATCCCGTTATCCGGGTGCCCAAGGAAGTTCACGGTCAGGACCATCGGGAACGTGAGCGCCAGCGCGAGGCCCAGGACGGCCCACGCGGCCAGGAATTTGCCCATGATGGCCTGCCACGGCGTGATCGGCATGGTTAGCAGCAGCTCGATGGTGCCCAGGCGGCGTTCCTCGCTCCACATCCGCATCCCGACGGCCGGGACGAGGAAGAGGTAGAGCCACGGATGCCACACGAAGAACCCGTTGAGGCTGGCCTGCCCCATGGCAAACCAGTTGGACACCATGAACGTGAAGAACCCCGCCAGCAGCAGGAAGATCACGATGAAGATATACGCGATGGGCGAGGCGAAGAAACCGGCCCACTCGCGTTTGGCGATGGTGACGATGTTGCGGAAAGCGCTTGGGTTCATTGGGAAACCTCCTGGGTTGTTTTGTCGCCGAGCGTGATGCTGTGGAAGACCTCGTCCAGGCGGCCTTCCTCCGTGTGGAGTTCCTCCAATTCCCACGCTTCGCGTTTGGCCATTTCGGAGAGGGATCGGGCGAGCGCCCCATCGGCGTTGCCCTCCTTGCACGGCGTTACGGCAACCGCGAACGGCGTCTCGGATAATACCGCGCACTTTTGCACGCCGGGCAGCGCGTTGATCCTGGCCGCCACCGCCGCGGCGGCGGGATGGCCCGACAGCCGCAGCGTCACGATCCCGGCTTTGCCGGAGCGGCGCTTGAGTTCGGCGGGGGTTCCGTTCGCCACTACCACGCCCCGGTCGATGATGATCGCCCGCGAGCAGACCGCTTCCACTTCTTCCAGGATGTGCGTCGAGAAAATGATCGCCTTCTTTTCGCCCATCGCGCGGATGAGCGTGCGGACTTCGTGCTTTTGGTTGGGATCGAGGCCGTCGGTCGGCTCGTCCAGGATGAGCACCTCCGGGTCATGCAAGATCGACTGCGCGAAGCAGGTGCGGTGCTTGTAGCCCTTGGAGAGCGTCTCGATGCTTTGGTGAAGCACCGGCTCCAGGAAGCACATCTCGATCACGCGGTGCACCGCCTTGCGCTTTGCCTCGCCAAAGAGCCCGCGCAGTTCCGCCGCGAACCCGAGGAACCCGGCCACCGTCATGTCGGAATAGGCCGGGGCGTTTTCCGGCAGGTAGCCGATGAGCCGCTTGGCGGCGAGCGGGTCTTCCTGAACGTTAAACCCGCCCACGCTGATGTCGCCATCGGTGGGGGGGATGAATCCGGTGATCATGCGCATGGTGGTCGATTTTCCCGCGCCGTTGGGCCCGAGGAAACCAAGCACCTCGCCTTTTTCGACCGAGAAGGATACGCCGTTGACGGCGGCTTTCGATCCGAAATGTTTTTTGAGGTTTCGAACTTTAATCATGCCTAGGGAAGGGAAAAGCACCCACGACCACGGGAGGCCCCAATGGGGGCACACCGCTTTTGGGTGCATTCGGATTTTGAGACAAGGCCCCCGAAATGATGTTCGATTTTTTTGAAATTTTTTGCGGACGGGTTCCCACGCTTGCCGCGGCCTAGCGTTGGAAGCCGCGCGAGGGCTTTGGGAGAAAGGTTGCACTTGTTTAACCTTGTGCAACAGTAGCTCCGATTCCGGTGCGTCGGCGCTGAATAAACCGGCGGCCCGGTGCGTCTATTCCATCAAACAACTCACCTATGCGTTTCATCAAATCTGTTTCCCTGACGGTTGCGGCACTGGGCCTTCTGGCTCTTCCCGCGATGGCTGACTGGCACGGCCATGGCCATTATTACGGCGGCTCCCGCTGGAGTGTCGGCATCGGCCTGCCCATCGTCGTGCCCGGGCCGTATTATGGCCCGTATTACGGCCCCTATTATGGGGATCCCTACTACGGCCCTTGCTATGACACCGCGCCCGTCGTCGTGGGGCGTGAAGTGGCGGGCAGCAGCGTCGCCGTGGACGCCCAGCGCGCCCTCGCGGTCAAAGGGTATTACCATGGAGCGTGCGACGGCGTGCTGGGACCCCAGTCCCGCGCGGCCATCCGTGCGTGGCAGGCCGATTGCCGGCTCCCCATCACGGGTGATCTGGACGCCCGGACGCTTCGTTCGCTTGCCTTGCTGTAATAGAGCGGTTCAACTTGAAACGTTCTAGCATCCCGGGTTAACTCCACGGGATGCGGAAGGGCTTAGAAAAACTCTTGGCGGCGGTATCCCGATCGTTTTACCTCACGATCCGGGTGCTGCCGCCAGGCTTGCGCGCGCCCGTCGGGCTGGCTTATTTGCTGGCGCGCGCCAGCGACACCGTGGCCGATAGCGCCTCAGCCCCTCCCGCCGCGCGGCTGGAAGCCCTGGCGCGCATGGGAGAGGCGCTGCGCCGCCCCGGTTCCGTTCCGCCGGACCTCGCTCCGTTTGCGCCCGGCGTGCCCGACCCCGCCGAGCGGGATCTCCTCGCCGCCATGCCTGCCCTCTGGGAAGCGCTTGCGGCGACACCGGAGGCCGACCGGGAGGAGATCGCCCGCGTTTTGGAGGAAATTCTCCAGGGGCAAACGCTGGACCTCACCCGCTTTGCCAGCGGCGGCGGCCCCGCCGTCCGGGCGCTCGCCACCGCCAGGGAACTCGACGATTACACCTACCGCGTCGCCGGGTGCGTCGGCGTCTTTTGGACCCGGATCTGCTTGCTCCACCTCCCCGGGTATGCCCCCGGCATCGCGCCCGAGGCGCTCGCCCGGCTCGGAGCCTCCTTTGGCCAGGGGCTCCAACTCGTCAACATCCTTCGCGACGCGCCGGACGACCTCGCCCACGGGCGCTGTTACCTGCCCGCCGATGAATTGGGGAGCCTTCTCTCGGAAGCCCTGCGCACCGACCCCGCCGCCGCCCGGCCCGTCTGCGACCGCTGGATGGCGCGGGCCCGCGAGCGGCTGGCCGACGGCTTGTTGTATGTGCAAGCCATCCGCCCATGGCGGCTCCGGCTGGCCTGCCTGCTGCCGTGGGCGCTGGGAGTGCGCACCGTGCGGCGGATGGAGCGTTCCCGGCCGCTGGAAAGCGCAGCCCGCGTCAAAGTCCCGCGCCCGGAAGTCCGCCGCCTCCTTTTCTTGGGAGCCGTGGGCGCATTGGGCAACGCCCCGTTGCGATGGGCCGCCGCCCGGGTCCAAAAGCCATAAAGGCATCATATTCACGCACTTTTCCCGAATTTCGGCAAATATCCGCTTGCCGGGAAGCCCACGGCGGCAGTAATTTTTCTTTTGCTATGGCGAATTTGACGAAACGGGATTTGGTGGTTCGGATCAGCAACGAAACCGGCGTGGTGCAGACCCAGGTCTTCGAAGTCATCCAGAAAACCCTCGACTGCATCACGGAGTCGCTCGCCGAAGGCAACGACGTGGAACTGCGCAACTTCGGCGTCTTCGAAATCCGGCTGACCAAACCGCGCGTGGGGCGCAACCCCAATGAGCCCGGCAGCCGTTACGACATCCCGGAACGGGCAACCGTCAAATTCAAGATGGGCAAAGTCATGCGGCAGAAAGTCGCCAAAATGACCTCCGTCCTGAAGCGCGCCGGCAAGTAAAAAAACGAGAAGGGGGAAGAAGGTCGCCCCGTTTGTTTCTAATCCCCCCGGGGCGCGGGCGTGCTGAGCGCTTTTGGCAGCGGCGCGGGCGCGGCCGCCTCTTCCATTGCCTCCTCCGTCTTTTTGGAACCCTGCTTGCCTTTCTTTTCCCCCAGGACCGGGAAAGCTTTCCGCATCAGGGCAACCTCCTCCGGCCGCAGCCCGCGCGGGATGATCACGATTCCGTCCGAAACCCGGCGGTCGATGAGCATCGCCGCCACCGGCCTGCTATTGACAAACCCGAAGAGGAGCGTGCCGTGGTATTCCTGCGAGAGGGAGTCGAGGACCACCCGGCCGTGATCATCGAGCTTGAGCGCGCAGCCGATGGTGCCGTCGGAAGCAGGGAAGGGGTAGATCGCCACAATGTCGCTCTCGGAAATTTCCGCGAACTTCGAGAGCGTGACCTGCCGCGAGGAATCGGGCATCGTGGCGGAAACCGTGAATTGCGCCCCCGACTTGGGATTGGCCTCGGTATGGAACCGGATCGTGACTTTCGGTTTGCTGGCCGCTGCCATCAGGGCAAGAGCGAGCACGGGGAGGAGGAAACGCAGAGAACGCATTGGGGCAATCTGCGCCGTGCAAATGCGATTTGCAACTCCGCGTTGCGTTGTTTAATATAGAGAGTGTGCGTACGCGTATTGATTTGTTGGCTTTGGCGCTTGCAGCGGGGGGCGGCCTGCTGGGCTTGGGAGGGTGCCAGACCGCGCGCGGCGTTGCGGACTGCGCCGCGGGCTGGATTCCCGGCTTTCACGCCAAGGCCCAGCGGGGTCCGGTTGCGCAGAAAACCGTGGCAACGCGCGGGCTGGAGATGAACCTGCGCTTGGAGCCTTTCCCTGTCAGCCTTTCCGAAACGCGGCGGATCGAAGCCGCCCTGCGCCTCACCAACCGCTCCGCGCGGTTTGTGCAACTGGAGTTCCCGACCACCCAGCGCTTTGAGATCCTCCTGCGCGCCGCCGCCACCGGCAAGACCCTCGTGCAATGGAGCGAAGACCAGGCCTTCGAGCCCACGCCGGGCGTCGTCGGCATCAACCCCGGCGAGCATCTGGAATACCGCGCCTCCCTCTCCACGCGCGATTTGCAGCCCGGTGGGCGCTACACCGTCACCGCATTTTTCCCGAGCCGCGGGGACCTGAAAGTGGAACTCCCGCTCGTCCCGGGCAAGTAGAGCCCTCTGTGGTGAAATGTCTTTGCTCAGTGAGCCCGGGCGTGATTCAAAGTGGGTGAGTAAAAACTTGAGAAAAGGCTGGTACTATTCCAGAACCTAGAGCGTTTTTGGGTTATTTTGTCGCAATGATCTGAGAGCGCCGAGGGTTGATGCGGGGCTTTTTGAGCGCAGCGGCTGTATTTGTAAATACAGCCCAAGCGCAAAAAGACGCACAGCGACTCTCGCCGCCGAAGAGCATACGACAAAATAAACCGAAACCGCTCTAATGCATTAAGCTTGGGATGCAGAAAAAACACCGATAAACGCACTAAAAGCCTTGCATACTGCCGGAGCGACGGGTTTCAGAGTCCCCCCTCCTCTCACTTCCCGCCAAAGGGAAAACGCGCGGAATCTAAAATCCCACGTTTTCTCTGCTGCTACCCTTTGAATGTTTCACACGAAGGCACGAAGCCACGAAGTTTTTTGTTCTTTGATTTCACTCTTCTCCCCGCCTTCTCCTCCCATGACCGCTCTATAACTCAAACTCTGGGAGCCTCCCCGTCTGGGAGCCTCCCCGGCAATGCCGGGGGATCTCCTATTGGACTTTAGGTTCAACCCCCAATCAAGAGCACCGGTTCGCTCCGTTCCAAGCATTATTTCCTAAGCCGTCTATGTGCCGTATTGGGTAAGCGCGGCGGCAAGCAGCACGGCTCCATAGGCGACGCCGCCGATGGCGGCCATGCGCCAGCGCCCTTCGCTCCCGCAGAGCCAGGCAATCTGGTCGCGCAGCAGGTAAGGTTTGCCAACCCAAAAGATGCCGAGCGTGGCCCAGACGTAGGCGAGCACGGTTAAGAGCAGGCGGCTGGTCTCGGGCCGCAGGAAGGCGGCTTCCAACAGCGGCTCGGCGGCCAGCATGCACAACATGCCAAGCGCCCGGACGGCGAGAAATTCAGGGACGAAAACGAGCGTCAGCATGTAGCCCGCGCCGATGATGCCCAGGAATATCTGCCGGTAAGAGGTGAACTCGCCCAGGTCGATCTGTGCGACGAGCCCGAAGGCCCACGCGGCGGCGAGGGTCAGGAGCACGATGCCCGCGCCTCGGGACCGGGGGAATGCCCGGAGCAATTGCCGGACGCCGCGCGCGTGCAACAAGGCGATGGCGTGGCCCGCCACCAAGAGCGCGCCGACCAGCAACCCCACGGTTTGCAGACTTAGAGAGTAGATCATAAAGTTACAGGGAATCGGAAACCGGCTCGCCATACAAGCAGAACCCGCTGGCGCGCTGGAGCTGCACCTCGATGATGCGGCCGATGCAGCGCTCGCCGCCTTCGAAAAGGACGATTTTGTTGCCGCGCGTGCGCCCGGTGAGGCGGGAGGCGTTGTGTTTGCTGGGGCCTTCGCAGAGGACTTCGACGCGGGTGCCGACCATGGCGTCGAGTTTTTCTTTGATGATGGCGTTGGTTCGCTCCAGCAGGTCAAGGTTGCGGGCTTCTTTGACCGCCTCGTCCACCTGATCCGCGAGGGCGGCGGCAGGAGTGTCGCGGCGCGGGGAATAGCGGAAGATGAAGGCGTTGTCGAAGCGGACTTCCTCGGCAAGCCTCCGGGTGGCTTCGTAGTCGGCCTCGGTTTCGCCCGGGAAGCCGACGATGATGTCGGTGGTGATGGCCAGGTCGGGCCGCGCGGCGCGCATTTTGCGGACGAGTCCGAGGTAGCCCGCGGCGGTATACCCCCGGTGCATGGCTTTGAGGATGCGGTCGGAGCCGGATTGCAGGGGGAGATGGACGTGCTCGGCCAGTTTCGGCAGGCGGCCAAAGGCTTCGATGAGGTCGGCCCGGTAGCCGATGGGATGCGGCGAGGTGAACCGGAGCCGCCGGAGGCCCTCCACGGCATGGACGGCTTCGAGCAATTGCACGAAGGGGCTTTTCCCATCGATGGCTGGAAGCTCGTGGCGGCCGTAGAGGTTGACGATCTGGCCCAGGAGGGTGATTTCCTTTACGCCCTGGGCGGCGAGGCTCTCCACTTCCCGGACGATCTCCGGGATGGCCCGGCTCCGTTCCTGGCCGCGCGTTTGCGGGACGATGCAGAAGGTGCAGCGCATGTTGCAGCCCTGCATGACGGAGACGAACGCGGAGCTCTGCCGGGGGCGCACGGTGTGGTCGCGGATGGCCTCCTGCGAGCCGGCCTCCAGGGCGATGTCCACGATGGAGGTGCGGGCGTCGTCCATGGACTGGGAACGCTTGCGGGCGAGGAGTTCCTCCACGTAATCGGCCACGCGGTGGAATTTCTGGGTCCCGGCGACGAGGTCCACGCCCACGCCCCGGGCCAGCTCGGCCCCCCGGCTCTGGGCCATGCAGCCCAAAAAGCCGAGCACCTTGCCTTCCCCTTTGTGGTGATGGGCCAGCAGGCGCATCTTGCCGAGCGCCTTCTGCTCCGCCATATCGCGCACGCTGCATGTGTTGAGGAGGATCACGTCGGCCTCGTTCTCATCGGCGGTCATTTCAAAACCGCGCGCGAGAAGCATCTGCGCGACTTGTTCGGAGTCGCGCTCGTTCATCTGGCATCCGTAGGTTTTGATGAGGACTTTGGGCATGGGCGGAGCGGGGGGCGGAAGTGTACCCGCCCGGGACAAAAGTTCAAGGGCGCAGCGAAACAACGGGGCTCACTGGGCGTGATTGAAAGTGGTGCAGGCATCAAGCGGCAGTTTTCCAGAAGTGATCCCAAAGCTGGTTGGCGCGGAGGACACGTAACTGGGCGAGGTCATCCGCATTGGGTTGAAGCCAAGCGGTGCCGGGGCGTTTGAGGCGCGATTGAAGCACATGGCGATGGCCGGATTCGATCAGGCCCGAACCGATCGGTAGTTCGGCATCAATGGCGCTCGGGTAATCGACGCAGTCCACGCGGTTGCTCAGGGAGCGATGGGCTTTGCGTGCCGGTGCATTTTCCTCCGCGATGGCTTCGGGTTCGATGTGCGGCTCCAATGCCTGCAAAACCAAGTGTGCAGCGCCCCGTTTGAGCCGCTCTTGCTGCATCTTGAGCCACCGTTTGGGCGCATGCCCACGGCAGGTTTCACTGGCCGCAGCCAGATGCGTTCTTCGACATCATCGGCTTTGGGAATCGGCGCGTTGTCATCGCCTTCCGCAATCCCCAAAATCGCCTCAAAGCGCTCCATCAATGCGGGATGATGGCGCAGTCTTTCGACTAATTCTTCCTCACGGCTCTTGCTGCTGTTTTTAACAGGTTTCTCTTTCATCCTTATCCTTATGGAAAAGATACTCTAATAGTAGCAGCTTTTTTTCACTTCGGCTGCAATTTTTTGCACCACTTTTAATCACGCCCTCTCTCAACCCGCCTGGAGTTATCCGCCGCTTGCACAAGGGGGGCCGGCGGCGTTACGGTCTGGGTTATGTTATCCCGTCGCCCCCGCCGTCTCCGCGCCACCCCGGTTCTTCGCAGCCTGGTGCGGGAAAACCATCTCGCGGTTTCGGATTTGATCTACCCGCTTTTTGTCAGCGAACGGATCGCCCAGCGCACGCCCGTCGCCTCCATGCCGGGCGTGGCCCAGTGGACGGTGGAGGGGGCTGCGCAAGAGGCGGCCGCCGCCTGGGGCGAAGGGATACAAAGCGTCCTCCTCTTCGGTATCCCGTCGGAAAAAGACGAGCGGGCGAGCCAGGCCTACGCGCCGGACGGCATCGTCCAGCGGGCCGTGCGGGCGATCAAGGCGGCGGTGCCGCAAATGATCGTCATCACGGATGTCTGTTTGTGCGAATACATGAGCCACGGCCATTGCGGCATTGCGCGGATCGAGGGGGACCGCGTGGAGGTGCTCAACGACGCCTCGCTGGAGTTGTTGGCCAAGTCCGCCGTTTCCCACGCCGCCGCCGGTGCGGACATCGTGGCCCCCAGCGACATGATGGACGGCCGTGTGGCCGCCATCCGCCGCGCGCTGGACGAGGCCGGATTCCAAAACACCGCCATTTGCAGCTACGCCGCGAAGTTCGCCTCCGCCTTTTATGGGCCGTTCCGCGACGCCGCCGAGAGCGCCCCGCAGGCGGGCGACCGCCGCAGTTACCAGATGGACCCGGCCAACGCGCTGGAAGCCTTGCGCGAGGTGGCGCTCGACATCGAGGAATCCGCCGACATGGTGATGGTCAAGCCAGGGCTCCCCTACCTGGACATCCTCTGGCGGGTGAAGGAGCGTTTTGAGATGCCGACGGCGGTGTACCACGTCAGCGGGGAATACGCGATGCTCAAGGCGGCCGCCGCCAATGGCTGGCTGGACGAGCGTGCGGTGACGATGGAAACGCTGATAGCCTTCAAGCGGGCCGGGGCCGATCTCGTTGTCACCTACGCCGCCCGGGACGTGGCCCGGTGGCTGCGGGAAGGCTGACTATTCCACGGCTACCACGATAATGAGTTCCCCCTCGCCGGAGAGGGGGCCGCGCAGGAAAATGGGGCTTTGGCGGGCAAGCAGGGCGATGGTTTGCACCGCGAGCCGCTGGTCCTGGTAAAGCTGGAGATGAAGCAAGTAGTTTTCGCGCGATTTTTGGGCTCCGACATGGAGATAGAAGCCTTTCCCGGGGATCAGCCAGTGTTCGGAGCGGCTTTCCATGAACTCCCGGTGCTGGTTGAGGATCTGGAACTGGTTGTAACCGAAGATGTGCTGGAGCTTCTGGCTGTACGCGGCGATTTCCGGGGGCGGGGGCAACGGCTTGCTCCCGTTGGAGGCGTAAATCAGCGCGCTCCAGACCACGTCCTCCGCCGCCAGGACGTAAAGGGGCGCCGCGGTTCCGGCAAGGAATAGCAGGAGCAAGAGTTTGAAGCTGTGGAGGATGCGCATGAGGCGGCCGGGCTAGAGCGGTTTCGGTTTATTTTGTCGTATGCTCTTCGGCGGCGAGAGTCGCTGTGCGTCTTTTTGCGCTTGGGCTGTATTTACAAATACAGCCGCTGCGCTCAAAAAGCCCCGCATCAACCCTCGGCGCTCTCAGATCATTGTAAACACTTCAATTTAAAAGCTCTAGTTTTTCGCTTTTTCCGCCGGCACGTAGTCCAGGCCGTCGATCCAGAGGACCGTGATGTTTTCGTTTTTCGGGTGCATCGCCACGGCTGAAATCGTGGGATCGGCGGTTTGGGCGTTGAGGATCTGCGCGTAGTATTCGGGCGGTGGGCCGGGCTGGTGGAGGGAGGGCAGCACGAACCCGGCAAAGAGGAGAGCCGCCGCGCCGAGGCTGGCCAGCCCCCCCCAGACGAGCCGCCGCAATGGCCAGAGGAGGGGGGCTTTCTGCGGGCTCGGCGTTTCGGCCTGGATCTGGCGCAGGAGCTGGGCGTTGAAAAAGTCGGGATGGGGGAGGGGATGATCCATGGCGGCGGCATGGCGGCGCAGCAGGCCGCCCAATTGCCGGGCTTGGAGGCGGTCTGCTTCGGCCTGTGCGGGAGCGATGCCGCGGCGTTGGCATTCGGCCTCGAAGGCGACCCGCTCCCGCTCCGGCAGCGCGCCGTCGATCCACGCTGCGGTTTGGGCCTCGAAGGAGGGCTCAGAGGGTTTCGTAAACATCGCGGAGCAGGGTTTGGAGTTTCTTGCGGGCGTAAAAGAGCCGGGACATGACGGTGCCGAGCGTGCAGCCGGTGGCTTCGGCGATCTCCTCGTAGCTCGCCCCCTCCACCTCGCGCAGGAGGATGACGGCCCGATGCTCGGGGGAAAGTTGTTGGAGGGCGGCGTCGATGCGGTCCTGGATTTCGCCCGCTTCCAGGCGTTGCCGGGGGGGCGGAGCCGCGTGGGGAGCGGTGGCGGACCCGGCGGCGATGGGGGGGAGCCCCAGGGTGTCGTCAAATTCCACGCCGGAGGCGGTCTGTTTGCGCCGGACCCAGTCGATGGTGACGTTGGTGGCGATCCGGTGCAGCCATGTGGAGAACTTCGATTGGCCTCGAAAATGGGCGATATGCCGCCAGGCTTTCAGGAATGTTTCCTGAGCCAGATCCCACGCATCGTCTTGGTTGCGCGCCAGGTTGTAGATTGTCGCGTACACTTGGTTCCGGTATTTCGTCACCAGCCGGTCAAATGCGGCGCAGTCGCCCTTCTGGCACTGGGCCACGAGCTGGGCGTCTTCGGACGGCCCACAATCTTCCGGTTGCATCGGATGAGACGGATCGGACGGCGTTTTATTCAAGGAGAGGCGTCTAAAAAGGGCGGCGCTGGGCAAACCCCCGGCGCGGTGAGGGGAACTTTGCGCCATTGCGGGCCGGGGCGCAACTGTTGTGTTGACTTTGCGGAGTGCGTTGTTGAGACCTTTAGTGTGACTGAAGAGAAAACACAGAAACTCTGCTCTGCTTTACGCCAGGCAAGGTTCTCACGCGATATCGCCGCTCTGGAGAAGGCACTCCATGAGACGCGGGCTGAACTTGCCGAACTGAAAGAGACGCTTGCCAGGAAGCGCTGGTTCCTGCACTTCTTTCGCGCGGTATCTTCCTTCTGGATAAAGTTGAAGTGGGCGGAATTTTGGCGGCGGCAGGGGCGTTCCATTCGCAAGCGGTGCAAGGCGATTTTTGGCACGAAGGAGGTGGTGTCTCCTGTGCTCCAAAGCCAGGTGGATCAGATCCGGCGCTCCGGGTATTTCGATGCGGCGTGGTACCAACGCCGCTACCCCAAGGCGGCTTCCGCGGCCGACCCCATTGCGCATTATGTGGAAATAGGAGCCCGGAAGGATTGGGATCCGAATCCGTTGTTCGATTCCCGGATGTACCGCCGCGCGCACGCTTTGAGTGCGGAAGAAAATCCGCTGGTGCACTTTCTCGATGCGGGAGCCAAGGCGACGGCGGGGGCTTATCCTACCCTGGAGGCGTTCCAAAAAATGCAAAAGGGCTTTTACGACCGGACGGGGATGAGGGTTATCAAGGATTCGCGCCCGGGGGGACGGCGGTTTGCCGTTTTCCTGCAATGCAGCGCCCGTTCGATTCATCGGGAATGGTTCACGCAAGCCCCCCGCACATGGGATTTGGTGGTCAATTTGTTTCAGGAGCAATCCGAGGCGCCTGAAGGGAGCGATCTTGTGCTGAGGCAGACCGGGGGAGGGTCTGGGGCTGCGGCGATAGCTCACATGATGCAGCATTTTCCCGAGATTATCGGAGCCTACGATTACTGGATGCTGCTGGACGACGATATTCTCACCACCGTGGATGATTTAAATCTCCTTTTTGAGATCGTGGACGAGATGGGACTCGACATGGCGCAGCCCGGTCTTTCCAAGGACTCGTACATTGCGCATCCCGTCTTGTTCGCGGATTCGCGGGGAGAAACGCGCAAGTTGAATACCGTGGAACTCATGGCTCCCATTCTCTCGCGGCGGCTGCTCGAGGTGGCCGGTCATCTCTTTTCCGAGAGTGTCAGTGGCTACGGCGCCGACTTTGCCATGGGAAAAATAACCCGGACGCAACTCGGCACCGATCCCACAATCGTTGATGCCGTATCCGTTCGCCATTGCCGGGTGCTTGATAATGCAGGCGGGGAATATTATCGTTTTTTGCAACAGGTGAAGATCAGCCCCATTGTGGAACTTCGCCGGATGACTTCCAAATACGGAGTGGAAAACATCATTAGAGCGTTTTAAATTGAAGTGTTTACAATGATGTGAGAGCAGCGTGTAAACAGCAAAATTTAAACCGCTCTAAGGAACAGGGGCAAAAACAACCATCAGGAAAACTCCAGCCCGCTGTGGAGTGAGTCCCTGTCTTCAAATCTCTCCTTTTACGCTCCGTAGCGCCGCCGCCATTCGCACCGGTAATCGCCCATCAGTTCGATGATGCCGTCGCGCACCTGGAAAAGCCGCGCGTGGAGTTGCCGCCGCCGCCGCGAGCTTAAAGGGGCCTCTTTGGCGAAGAGCAGGCTGGCGTCGATGGCATTGGTGATGGCTTTGAGGGCTCTCTTCAGGTAGGCGATGGTCATCCCGAGCTCCTCCGCGTCGTCATCGCTGAGGGCGGCGGCCAGTTTGGCGCTGGCCACGGCGCTGTTGGTGGCGAGCTTGACTGCGGCGGGGGCGTTTTGCAGGTCGCCCAGCTCGTCGAAAATCTGGTCGATCCAGATCGTCAGCGCGAAGCTGGCCTGGTAGAGGGGGTGCAGTTCAAAGCTCTCCGGGGCTCCGCTCTCTTCTTCCTCCTCGCCGGCGTCGGCGGAGGCTTCAAAACAGTCCTCTTCCTCCTCGCCGCCTGACTCGAAGGGGAGGTCGTTCCAGTCAAAGTCGTGGCTTTCGACGGGGTTCGGCCAGCCCATTTCCTGGGCGATGATCTGGTCGCGCTCGGGGTCGTCGATGTATTTTTCCAGCAACTCCATGTACCGCTCGGTTTTGCGGTCCTGTTGTTGGAGAAAGCGCTCCCAATCATATTCGTCCCATATTTTTTCGGGCTCGTTTTTGTCGGGCATAGGAGGTTAGTTAAGGAATCACTGATTCAATCGCCATGGGTTATCTGCGAGCGATTTTTGCCGTCTGCCCTCGCCGCTCGGAACGGCTTCGGCATCCGGCGAAACTGGCTCGCATCTCATCCCGTGTCGCTTTCATCAGTGATTCCTAGGACGGTTTTTGCCTTTGCGCAAAGTTTTTGTGCACAGAAAAAACATCTTTATCGGGTTTACTGAAACGTCCCTCCGGGAAAAAACGGCCGCATGTGATCCGCTGTTGACTTGGAGGCCCGTTCGGACGTTCATCTGCGGCTGTGCATCCCATTTACTTCCTCACGCTTTTCCAGGTTTTCGCGTTCGTGCTGGGCGCGATTGTCGGCTCGTTCCTCAACGTGGTGATCTACCGGCTGCCCGCGGGGCTGAGCGTGAATGAGCCCCGGCGCTCCTTCTGCCCCCATTGCAAGGCGCAGATTCCCTGGCACCAGAACATCCCGCTTTTTTCCTGGCTCCTGCTGCGGGGGAAGTGCGCGAAATGCGGCGCGCCGATCGCCTTTCGCTATTTTGTGGTGGAATTGCTGAGCGCGCTGCTGTTTTTGTGGGTTTGGAACCTCTCGATGCGAGGGGGAACGCTGGCGCTTGCGCTGCCTTACTGGGTGTTGGCGGGCCTGCTCATCGCTGCGACATTTATCGACTTTGATCACTTTATTATCCCGGACGAACTGACGCTGGGGGGGGTGGCCGCCGGGCTCGTTTTCAGCACGGCGCTGCCGCAGTTGATGGGCGAGGGCTCGCATTGGAAGGGGCTTCTCTGGTCGGCGGCGGGTGCGGCGCTGGGGTGTCTCTTGCTTTGGGGCGTGGTGGAGGCGGGGAAGCTGGCGTTCGGCAAGAAAAAGCACACTTTTGATCCGCCCATGCTGTTTTCCTGGACCCGGAACGGGGAGGACGCGGAGTTCGTGGTGGGGGAGGAGAAGATGCTCTGGAGCGACATTTTTTCCCGGGAGAGCGACCAGCTTGTCATGGAAACAGAGTCGCCCGAGGTGGACGGGCAGCCGCTTGGCGAGGAGGCCGCTCCCGGCGTGACGCTCCGGTTTTTCTTCAACCGGCTGGTGCTGCCGGACCGGGAAATCCTCCTGGACACCCTGGCCGTGATCTCGGGCAAGGCGCGCTCAATGGTGGTGCCGCGCGAGGCCATGGGCTTTGGCGACGTGAAATTTATCGCGTGCATCGGGGCGTTCCTGGGCTGGAAGGCGGTGCTCTTTACCATCGGCGCGGCATCGGCCATCGGGGCGGCGGTGGGTGTGGCCATGATTCTCGCGGGCCGCCGCGACGCCTCGGGGCGGATCCCCTTTGGGCCGTATCTGGCGCTGGGGGCGCTCCTCTGGATGGCGGCAGGGCCGGATCTCGTGGCTTGGTATGCCGGGTATGTGCGGATGGAGCCGTAGGCGGGTTGCGCCGCCAAAAAAGGGATTCCGGCGAACCGGAATCCCTTTGCAAAGAATCTTGCGCTGAGGCTACAGCACAATCGCCTTGGCGGACTTGATGTCTTGGAGCGCCAGGAGGGCGTCGAGGACTTCCTTGCCGGGGAGCGTGTCGAGGTTCAGCACGGTGAGAGCTTCCCCGCCCGCCTGGTTGCGGCTCAGCGACATGCCCGCGATGTTGATGTGGTGCTCGGCGAGCACGGTGCCGAAGTGGCCGACGATGCCGGGCCGGTCGCGGTTCTCCAACAGGAGGACGACGCCCGCCGGTTTGACTTCCACGTACCGGCCGTTGATCTGCACGATCCGCGCTTTGTTGCCGAAGATGGTGCCCGCGACCGAGACGCTCGTGCCATCGGTGCTGGCGGTGACTTCGATGACTTCGCTGAAGTCGCTCTTGGCGGAAAGCCGGGTTTCGGTGGTCTTCAGGCCGAGGGTCTGGGCAAAGGCGGGGGCGTTGACGATGTTCACTTCGTCACCGCCGGCGGCTTTGAGGAACCCGGTGAGGATGGAGCGGCTGACGGGGGTGGTGTTCAGGTCGGCCATGTCGCCGCTGTAGGCGATGGTCAGTTTCTCGGCCCGTTTCGGTCCGATCTGCGAGAGGAAGCGGCCCAGCTTGTCGCCAAGGTCGATCAACCCGCCGATGGCAGCCAGGGTTTTTGCGTCGATGCTCGGCATGTTGACGGCGTTGCGGATTTCGCCCTGGAGCAGGGCGGCCCGGATGGACTGGGCAACTTCGATGCCGACGTTCTCCTGGGCTTCCACCGTGGAAGCGCCCAGGTGCGGGGTGAGGACGACGTTGGGGAGGTCGCGCAGCGGGAATTCGGCGGGCGGCGGCTCCACTTCGTAAACGTCGATGGCGGCTCCGCCCACTTGCCCGCTTTTGAGGGCTTCGCAGAGGGCGTCGGTTTCGATCAAGTCGCCACGGGCGGCGTTGATGATGCGGACGCCCTTTTTCATCTTGGCGATTTTCTCCGCGTTGAGCATGTGGTGCGTCTCCGGGGTGGAGGGCATGTGGAGGGTGATGAAGTCGGCGCGCGGGAGGATGTCATCGAGGTTCTCGACGAGCTCCACCTGGAGCGCGTTGGCCCGGCTGGCGGAGAGATACGGGTCGTAGGCGAGCACCGTCATGCCGAAGGCTATGGCGCGCTTGGCCACTTCCGTGCCGATGCGGCCCATGCCGATGACGGCGAGGGTCTTGCCGCTGAGCTCGGTGCCCTCGAATTTTTTGCGGTCCCACTTGCCGGCCTTCATGGTGCCATGGGCCTGCGGGATGTTGCGGGCCAGGGACATGAGGAGAGAAAAAGCGTGCTCGGCGGTGGAGATCGTGTTTCCGCCGGGGGTGTTCATGACGATGATGCCGTGCTTGGTGGCGGCTTCGACATCGACGTTGTCCACGCCGACGCCCGCCCTGCCGATGGCCCGCAGCTTGGTGGCGGCGGCGAGCAGCTTCGCCGTGGCCTTGGTCTGGCTGCGGACGACCAGGCCGGAGTATTCGCCAATGATCTCAAGAAGCTGGTCTTCTTTGAGACCCGTTTTGACGGTGACATCAAGGGCTCCGCCTGCGGCCAGCTCGGCTACACCGCGTTCGGAAATGGGATCGGCAACAAGAACTTTTGGAACGTCCATAGGAAACTCCCAGCATGATCCGCCCGCCGCCGCCCGACAAGCAGAAATCGAAGAAGTCGCGCGGCCGCACGCATCTCAATCACCACAGAGAGCACGAAGGAAAAGAAAGGGGGTAAAAAAACCTGCGCCTTTCTTCGTGACCTCTGTGTCCTCTATGGTGAAATGCATTCGATCTTCGCCGAAAAGGAAAACCTATGAAAATTGGCATTGTTGGAAGCGGGGCTGTCGGCAGCAGCGCGGCATACGCCATTGTGATGAGCGGAGCCGCCAGCGAGGTGGTGCTTGTCGATCTCAACGAGAAGCTGGCCCGCGCGCAGGCCGAGGACATTCTCCATGCCACCCCCTTCGTCCGTCCCGTTCGCATCAGCGCGGGCGATTACGCGCTTCTCGAAGGGGCGCAAGCGGTGGTGCTCTGCTGCGGTGTCGGGCAGCGTCCCGGCGAAACCCGGCTGGAACTCCTCTCCCGCAATGCGCAGGTTTTCAGCCAGGTCATCGCCCGGGTGATGGCGGCTTCCCCAGGGGCGCTCCTCGTCGTCGCGACGAATCCGGTCGATATCATGACGACCGTGACTTGCCGGCTTTCGGGCCTCCCGCCCGGAAGAGTCTTCGGCACGGGAACCATCCTGGACACCGCCCGGTTCCGCACGCTGCTCGCGGAGCACGTCGGGGTGGCGGCGCAATCCGTCCATGCCTACGTCCTCGGGGAACATGGGGACTCGGAGGTATTGATCTGGTCGAGCGCGTCCGTCGGCGGCCTGCCCGTCCAGGAATTCGCCGCGCAAATGGGTCGCCCCATCACGGCGGGAGCGAAAGCCCGAATCGACGACGCGGTGCGGCGCGCCGCCTACCGGATTATCGAGGGGAAGGGGGCCACCTATTACGGCATCGGCGCGGGGATCGCCCACCTCGTCCGGGTCATCCGCGACGACGCCCGGGCCGTCCTGACGGTTTCGGCCCCGCTGCCGCCATCCGAACATTCCAGCGCCTCGTGCCTCTCGCTGCCCAGGGTGGTCGGAGCCGGAGGGATCCTTCAAACCGTGCACCCGGGGCTCACGGAAGAAGAACACCAAGCCATCGAGCGGAGCGCCCGCATCCTGGAAGAAGCCGCCGGGAAGATCGGGGCGGTCTGACGCATCGCGTTGGGATGTGTTAACGAATTTTTAAGTTTCACGCAAAGACGCAAAGAAGAGGGGAATTCGTTAGGATTTGCCTCTATCTGCGAAATATCCCCTCGCAAAGCCTCCGGGCTCCGCAACTTGGCTTCGCTGCGCTCCGCAGGAAAGAAATCGCTACGCGGTAGGGCGGCCTGCGGATTCCTCCCTCTGTATTTTTGCGCCTTTTTGGCGCAGCTTTCTCTTTGCGGAGCGGAGGCCCCATTTCCTCCATTGCCGAAACCGCCCGGAGGGATTAAACAATCCCCCCTCCAAAAATTTTCCCGATGAAATCCTCGAAACTAGACGAAGCCCGTTTTCTCGCCGTTCTCCAGCGCATCCTGCCCAAAACCATCTCCGACCCGCATTTGGCCAACTCGATTTACGAGCAGGTCTTGAACGAAGTGCGCCTCTTCAAGAGCCTCGATTCGTTTGAAAAGTTCTGCGAAAAAGGGTCCCTTCCCGATGCCGAACCGGCCACGGTGGAGGAATTCAAGAGCCAGCTCGTGGGGAACTTCGGCGAGGAAAATGTGGTTGTAACGCCGAAGGAAGACGGCAAGGCGGTGGCGGTGGAAATCGCGCTCCCCGATCACATCGTCAACACCGAGGTCAAGGTGGTCGCTCCCGGCTCCGAGGAGGAGGAAGCGGCTGGAGCCCCCTTTGTCCCGTTCCCCGTCTGTCTGCCGGATGACCCGGCGCTCGTCTGGTCGCTGGCCCGGCGCGAAAACCTGGGGCCCGACGAGGCCGTGCGCGCGCTGGCCAACATCCAGGAGGAATTCTGGGCCACGAAAAAAGGCCAGATGCTCCAACGCGACGGCGTCGAGAAAAGCTTCGCCGAGTTCCTCACCAACATCCCGGCCGCGGCGCTCAGCGAAAGCGGCATCAAGCGCTATCACAAAGACCCGGAGACGCTCAAAACGATGCACCTCATTCCGACCGTGGAGGTTGGCGTGGCGCTGTAGGGCGCACAATCCCCCCCTGCCTACGCCTTCGGCGCCGGTTTGCTCTGCTTGCCGGTCACGCGGGTCAGCCCGCAGCGGGTGGCTGCGGCGGTGACGAGCGCGGCAACGCGCCGTTTGAGCCGGAACGCCCGCCATGCCTGCAAGAGGCCGTACATTCCGTAGAGCCCCCGGAAGGCGTCGTGCCCCCAGCCGGACTCGTGGATGTTGTAGAGCAGGATGGAGAGCAGGATGGCGTTGGAAAGAACGGTGGTCACCACCGGCTTGTAGTTGAGCCGCACTCGCGTGAGGCACTTCGGCCCCCCGTGGTATTCGGTGACGGTCCCAAGGCTGATGCTCCAGAACTGGTTGCCGTAGATCTGCACGTCCCAGCTTTTCCAGCCGGTGTCGGTGGAGTATCTCCAATCCTCGGCTTCCAGCGTGGCGAAGATTTCCTCCAGGAGCTTCTCGCGGCCCACGCCGGTTTCGTTCCAGAAGGTCAGTTTGGAAACGAACGCTCCCGCGCCCCGGCGGCCGAGGGTCGCTTCCGGGCGCGAAATGACGGTCTGCGGGGTCTGCTTGTATTTCAGCCAGGTGAAGTAGCGCGCCCAGCCCCGCGAGAGGGGCTGCACGAGGGCCAGAAAGGCGACGAGCAGCCGCGCCCGGATGGTGTCGTGCCTCGGCTCGATGCGGGCGTGGATCATGTAGGAGAGGGCCACCAGGAAGGTACTCCCAAACATGAGGTAGGGGACGATCCGCAGCGAGGGGAAGGTGATCGAAAGCACGAAGATGAAAGCCGTGAGCGTCACCCATTCGATGCTGCTGACGTAGGCGGCCACGTCGGATTGCGGCGTCGGGTAAATGGACTGAAACAACCCCTGGCCAAAGACGCCGTGGTAGATGATGGGCCGGTTGAAAAGCCACGTGAAGCGCGGGGAGCCGTAAATCTGCCCCTTCCACTTGGCCGTGCCGGTGGGGCCGAAGAAGATGAGGTGCTTGAAGCGGAGCATCGACTCCGCTTCGCCGTAGCCGTCTTGCTGTTTCTTGAACGCATCCAGCGTGAAGCGCCGGTAGTGCCAGACGATGGCGGATGGGCTGAACGCGATCACGCCGCCGTTGGTTTGCAGCCGCCAGCAGAAATCGACGTCATCGCCCGCCTTCCGGTATTCCGTGTCGAACCCGCCGACGCCCATCAGAGCCCAGCGGTGGAAGGCCATGTTGCAGCCGGGGATGTGCTCGGCCACCACGTCGGTGAGCAGCACGTGGGCGGGGCCGCCCGGAGCGGCCGCGACAGCCGCCTGCACCCAGTTGACGGCGGGGGGGGCGATGTTCGGGCCGCCCACGCCGCAGTAATCGCCGCTCAAGAGCGTGCCAATGAGGTAATAGAGCCAGTCGGGGTCCGGCATGCAGTCGGAGTCCGTGTAGGCGATCACGTCGCCCTTGGAGGCGTACGCTCCCACGTTGCGGGCGTAGCTCAGGCCCATGTTTTTCTGGATGATGTTGTGGAACTCCGGCAGCTTGCGCCCGTCGGCGGCGCTGCGGCGCACGCGGTAAGCTTCAAACGCCTTGACGAGCTCCTGCGTGTCGTCCTTGGAGCCGTCGTCCACCAGGATCACCTCGTAGTTCGGGTAATTGAGGAGGTCGAGCGATTCCAGGCAGTCCTTCAGTGTCTTGCCGCCGTTGTAGGAGCAGACGACCACGGAGACCAGCGGATAGGACTTCAACTGGACCCGCTCGGTCTGCGCGCCGGCGCCGGTCAATTTTTTCTGGAGCACGTGAAACGCCTTTTTCGGCTTCCGATCGCGCGAGACCAGGCCGAACTCCCAGTCCTCGATCTCATGGCCGCCGGTGAACCATTCGTCCGTCCAGGAAAAGAAAATGGTTCCAGCGGCTCCCCCCTGCACCACGCAGTCAAAGTGCCAGTCGAGCACCTCGGCCTGGGCGTCCTCCCCCTTGCGCATCGTGTCCATGCCAAACTCGCCCATGATGAGGGGCTTGTCCTCGGCGAGGTTCTGGAGCCGCGCCAGGTAACGCTCAAAGTCGGGCCGCCGCTCCAAATAGACGTTAAAGGTGTAGAAATCGACGTTGGAAGGGAGGAGGTATTCCGTGGGTGGATAGCTCGCGTAGGAATACATCGGCTCCGGGTCCACGGAGCGGGCGATATTAATGAGTTCCTCCACGAAATACGTCACCCGCTTGGCCCCGAGCCACCGGACCATCGTGGTCGGGATTTCGTTGCCGACGAGGTAGGCAAAGATCGCCTCGTGCCCCTTGTTGCGCGCCACGGCTTCACGGATCGTCTTGACGATCTGTTTGCGGATCTTGCGGTTGTTGAGAAATTCGACGTGCTCGGCCCACGGGATCGAAATGATCACGCGCATCCCGTGATCGCGGCAGACATCCAGGAACCACCGGGGCGGCACGTGGTAAACGCGGATGATGTTCACCCCCAGTTCGCGCATCAGTTCGAAGTCCTGTGCCGCGCGCTCGGGCGTGGGGAGGAAGTCGCCATCGGCATTGGGACGGAAAGGCCCGTAAGTGACCCCCTTGAGGAAAAACTTCTCGTCGCCCGCAAAGAAAAACTTCGCGCGGGGGCGTACGCGCGCCAAAGAGGGCGCGGTGGGGATGGAGGGTGGAACCGGAGATTCAGCCAAAACCTGAGACATTGCGCAGGCATCTCTAAATGGAGGGAGGCGTCTTGGCAACATTGACGCGCAATTTTTTCCAAAATCTGATTGCACCTCCCGCCACATCCCGCTAGTTTCTGCGCTCCCGGCTCATAATGGGCCGGCTGCAACGGAGTCTTAGCTCAATCGGTCAGAGCGCCGCCCTGTCACGGCGGAGGTTGCGGGTTCGAGCCCCGTAGACTCCGCCATCACAACTCTGTGATGGCGAACAACTTACGGTGATTTTCAACCGCGATAATTGCGACCTACAAAAACGCCGTTGGGCGTTAACGGGGCACTAAAATGCTTATCACGTGCCGCGAAACGCCCCTGTAAATCCCTCGAACATGAAAGCCGATTGGTCTTCCTGAACATAGTTTGCGGAGCGCGCAGACAGGATGCAGCAGGATGCCCGTCAGCCGGTTCATGGCGTCACAGGGTTTTCAAAGCTCGTGGGGATGGGAAGGGTGAAGTCCGCCGCATCCATGAGCAGGCAGGGCACCCGGACGATTCCCGAGGCGTCCATTGCGGCGTAGATAGACGCAATGAGCGCCTGCCACTCTGGGCCGAAATAGCTGAATACTGAGGCTGCCCCCTTTACCTTTTTTTATTCTTTACTGCCCCCTCTATCCTTTATTGATCCCGCCGCCTCTCCGGCGTCTAGTGAAGAAACTTCCGCGATGAACCAAAAAATCCCTCTTTTTCCTGATGGAATGAGCGAAAGAGGTACTGACTTCGGGAACAACATTCCCTAAAATGCCCATTCACATCTTTTTCGAAAATGACATCGCCCGCTTTTGATCATCCTCACCGCCGCTTCAACGCTCTCAATGGAGACTGGATTCTTGTCTCCCCACACCGGACCAAACGGCCCTGGCTGGGCAAACAGGAAAGCGCCGCGGTGGAAGTCCGTCCCGAGCACGACCCGAAATGCCTTCTCTGCGCCGGCAACCAGCGGATGAACGGCGAACGCAACCCGGATTACAAGAGCACCTTCGTTTTCGACAACGACTTCGCTGCCCTCCTGCCCGAAACGGGGGAGGCTTTCAGCGACGGGGGACTCCTGCGCGGCGAGCCGGTTTGCGGCACCTGCCGGGTCATTTGCTTCTCGCCCCGGCACGATCTGACGCTGCCGCAAATGCCGGTGGAGGCGATCCGCGGGGTGGTGGATGTCTGGGCAAGCCAGACCGAGGAACTGGGCTGCCGCTACCGCTGGGTGCAAGTTTTCGAGAACAAAGGCGAGATCATGGGGTGTTCCAATCCGCACCCGCACGGGCAGATCTGGGCGAGTGATTTCCTCCCCAACGAACCGCGCAAGGAAGACGCCCAACAGCGCGCCTATTTGCAAGCGCACGGCACCCCCTTGCTGGCCGACTATCTCAAGCTGGAACTAGAGCGGGGCGAGCGGGTGATCGTGGAGAACGCCCATTGGGCCGTCGTCGTTCCCTACTGGGCGACGTGGCCTTACGAAGCCCTTTTATTGCCGCGCCGGCACGTCTTGCGGCTGCCGGATCTCAACGACGCGGAGCGCACCGCGCTTGCGGACATTTTGAAGCGGTTCCTCACCCGCTACGACAACCTCTTCCAATGCAACTTCCCGTATTCCATGGGGTGGCACGGCGCGCCCACGGGGGAAGGAGACGGCGCGCATTGGCAGTTGCACGCCCACTTTTACCCCCCGCTGCTCCGTTCCGCGACCGTCAAGAAATTCATGGTCGGCTACGAGATGCTCGCCGAGGCGCAACGCGACCTGACGCCGGAGCAGGCGACCAACACCCTCCGAGCCCAATCGGAGATCCATTACAAGCTTGAAGCTTGACCCAATTCGCGCTACCGCGCGTTGCGGCGGCTTACGCGCGCCGCTTCGGTTGGTTGCCTTTGTTTGGAGCAGGTGCGCTGATTACGCGGTCTGCGTCGCTGTCGCCTCTATCAGCTTGGCATAGAGGGCTTCGAGCGATTCCGCCATGACCCGTACGTTGCCGAGGACGGGCATGAAGTTGTTATCCCCCTCCCAGCGCGGGACGATGTGCAGGTGCAAGTGACCCGCCACCCCGGCTCCAGCGGCTTTGCCGAGGTTGAGCCCCACGTTGAACCCCTCGGCGTGGACGATCTTACGCAGAATCTTCTGCGCAAACGCCGCCTGGTCCCAAAGCTCCGCCTGCTCGCCCGGGGTCAAATCGGCGATATCCGGCACCTTCCGGTACGGCACCGCCATCAAGTGTCCGACGGTGTACGGATAGCGGTTCATGAGGAGAAACGTCTCCTTGAGCCGCCGCACGACGAGATGGGAGCGGTCGTCGCAGGATTGCGCCGCTTCCGTGAGAAAATCGTGCGATTTATCGATGGAAAAATACTCCACGCGCCAGGGCGCCCAGACCGCTTGCAGAGATTCGGGAAATGCCATGGGGGTGATTAGAACCTCGCGCGAGAAGAAAGGCAAAAGATTCTCGCGCAAAGAACGCGCCGGATGGAGTCTCACGCAAAGACGCAACGAGATAAATCCCTTTGCGCCTTTGCTTCGCGTGAGAATTTTCAGATCTTCGAATCCGCCGACAAATCGAACAATGGCGCGGCCGGGTTCTGCTGGAGGAAGTAATTCATCGTCCAGGAGCTGGGGAAGAGCACCACGGGCTGTTCGTCGGCGTCGTAGGCGATGCGGCAGCCGGTGGGGAGTTTCAGCTCTTTCACCTGCGCGGGGGCCGTGCCCGCCTTGAGCCATTTGACGATCTCCCACGGCACCGATTCCAGCCGCGAGGGGGCGCCGTATTCGCTTTCCAGCCGGTATTGCACCACCTCGAATTGCAGCGGGCCGACGGCGGCCAGGAGCGGGATGCGCTGGTCGGAATCCCGCAGGTAAAAGACCTGGATGACCCCTTCTTGCAACAATTGTTCCAGGCCCTGCCGGAACTGTTTGTATTTGCCGGGATTCGGGTTCTGCAAATAGGCGAAGCACTCCGGGGCGAAGCGAGGGATTTCCTGGTACACGATGCCCGATTCCTCGGTGAGCGTGTCGCCGATGCCAAACTCCGAGTGCCCGACCATGCCCACGATGTCCCCGGCGTAGGCTTCATCGACCGTCTCGCGCTCCTGGCCAAATAGTTTATGGGAACTGGAAAGCCTGACTTTCTTGCCCGTCTGCGCGTGCGTCACCGTCATGTCGCGCTCAAACTTGCCCGAGCAGACGCGCACGAAGGCGATGCGGTCGCGGTGTTTCGGGTCCATGTTCGCCTGGATCTTGAACACGAACCCGGAGAACGCCGGATCGTGCGGCTGCACCAGGCGTTCCGCCGAACGGCGCGGAGCGGGGGGGGCGGACTTTGCCAAAAACGCGTCGAGCAACAACTGGACGCCGAAGTTGTTCATCGCGCTGCCGAAGAAGACCGGTGTCAACGCGCCGGAGAGCACCGCCGCGTCCGAGTATTCCCTGCCCGCCAATTCCAGCATCTCCAGTTCCTCGACAAAACGGGCGTAGTCCGCCGGGTCCACCTGCTCGCGCACGAGCGGCTCGTCCAGGCTCGTAATGGTGACGGGCGCGCGATAGGCTCCCATCTTCGTCCGCTCGAAAAGGTGCAACCGCTGCTCCTGCCGATCATAGACCCCTTTGAAGCCGAAGCCGGTGCCGAGCGGCCAGTTGACCGGGAACGCCCCGATGCCGAGCACGCTTTCCAGTTCGTCCACCAGCGCGATGGGGTCGCGTGTCGGGCGGTCCACCTTGTTCATGAACGTGAAAATGGGGACGCCACGGCGGCGGCAGACCTCGAAGAGTTTGCGCGTCTGGCTCTCGATGCCCTTGCCCGCGTCGATCACCATCACCACGGCGTCCACGGCGGTGAGCACGCGGTAGGTGTCTTCGGAGAAATCCTTGTGGCCCGGCGTATCCAGGAGGTTCACGCGGTAGCCGTCGTAGTCGAATTGCAGGACGGTGGAGCTGATGGAGATGCCGCGCTTGCGCTCCAGTTCCATCCAGTCGCTCGTGGCCGCGCGCTGGCTCTTGCGGGCCGTCACCGACCCGGCAAGCTGGACCGCGCCGCCGTAAAGCAGGAGTTTTTCGGTCAGCGTCGTCTTGCCCGCGTCGGGGTGCGAAATGATGGCGAACGTCCGCCGCCTGGAAATCTCAGCTTGCATGGATAAAGTCGAAAGGGAGCAGTTTCCGCCAAAACCGCCCCGCACGCAAGAGAAGACGGCGGCTATGCCGGGGGGCCCGCGCGCGGCATCTCCGCGTCTTCTTCACCCCGGCGGCAGGCAGCGCCGGACGTCCCAGCCGTTGGCCTCCAGGAGCGCCTCGGCTTCCGGGCGGCAGAGGCCGCGCAGGGCGGCGACGAGCCGGATGGCCCGGTCGCGCAGCTTGGCGTTGGTGACGATGACGCCCGCCATGAGGTTGCCGCGCACTTTCCCCAGCCGCACCATGACGGCCGTGGAGAGGATGTTCAACGCGCATTTGGTGGCAGTCCCGGCTTTGAGCCGGGTGGAGCCGGCGAGCAGTTCGGGCCCCGTGGCGAGGTCGATCTCCACCTCCCAGGGCGCGCTGTTGCGGCTCCGGGCCGGGTTGCACGAGAGGAGCAGTGTGTGGGCTCCTATTTCCCGGGCCCGGTGGAGCGCGCCGAGCACAAAGGGCGTCCGCCCGCTGGCGGTGATGCCGCAGACGGTGTCGCCTGGACGCACGCCGCGCTCCTCCATCGCCAGGGCTCCGGCTTCCATCTGGTCTTCCGCGCCTTCCGCCGCGCGGTAGAGCGCGGCGGAGCCCCCCGCCATGACGGCTTGCACCAGTTCCGGCGAAGCGCCAAAGGTGGGGGGAATCTCGCTGGCGTCGAGCACGCCGAGCCGCCCGCTGGTGCCCGCGCCGACGTAAAAGAGCCGCCCGCCGTTGCGCAGGGCGTCGGCGGTCAGTTCGACGGCGGTGATGAGGCTCGTGCGCGCCCCGTTGAGCGCGTCGCCCACGCAGGCTTCCTCGGCGAGGAACAAATCGACGATCTCCGGCGCGCTCATGGCGTCGAGGCCCTGCGAACGCGGGTTGGGCTGTTCGGTGAGCGCCCCGGCCAGCTCGGTGAGGTCGATCTCCGGCTCCACGGGCTGCGTGGCGGCCAGTTCGCGCGCCGCCAGCCAGAGGGATCCGGCCGCGCCCGATTCCGTGCAGACGCTTACGCGCGCCTTGGGCCACGTTTCGGCGATCCGCCGCGCGCACCGTTGCGCGTAGTCCCGGTGATGGATGAAGAGCCCGCCTTGCAATTTGATCTCCGGTGGCATTTCAAAACCGAGCCGCCGGATGAGCGCGCACGCGCCGTCGGCGAGCGCTTCCGCCCCCCGGTCCAGGATGACCGCCATTTCGGCATCCCCCTCTTCCGCCGCCTGGAAGACCACGGGGGCGAGCTGGGCGACGGAGAGTTTGTCCGCCTCCTCGGCCCAGCGCACCAGGTCTTCCAGGCGGTTGAGCGCGAGGGCGGAAAGGAGGCTTTCGCCCGGGCGGGTTACGCGCCGGGTCAGGTCGTACGTCCAGAGCACGTGCCGCAACGCCTGGACGGCCAGGTGGTAGCCGCTGCCGATATCGCCCAGGAGCTGGCCCCAGCCCCCGGCTTTTTCCACGCGGCCGTCGCGGCGGCCGGTGATGGCGGAGCCGGTCCCGGCGATCACCGCCACGCCGTCGTTTGCGCCGAACGCCGCGGCAAAGCCCGATTCGCGGTCGCTGCCGACCACCACTTTTGCCTGCGGCCAGACCCGCGCCACGCAGGCCGCCAGGCGGCGGCGATCCTCCTCCGTGGCGCACCCGGCCAGGAAGACCCCGGCGTGGGTGGGATCGGAGGGGAGGACGCGGAAGATCCGTTCCAGGGCGGGGTCGCTGATGAGCCGCAGATTGGCAGGCGGGAGTATTCCGCTGCGCGCGGGCCCCCCGGAGTCGTCCAAATAATGCCACTCCGTTTTCGTGCCGCCGCCTTCGATGCCGAGCGCCCGTTTCATAAAACTGCCAAAAATAATGTGCGCCTGAAATCCCCTTCCGGCAACTGAAGAAAGACGCGGGGAAAAGAGGGGGCGTTATCCTGCGTCAATCCAGCAGCCGGTAGCGGGTGTCGCGGACGCGCGGTTCGTAGCCCGCCTCGCGGATGAGGGCGCGGATTTCCTCTTTCTGGAGCTGGAAATGCGCCCCGGCGCTGCTGACGACGTTTTCCTCCATCATCACCGAGCCGAAGTCGTTCGCACCGTATTCGAGCGAGATTTGCCCGATCTTCGGCCCCTGGGTGACCCAACTGCTCTGGATGTTCTGGAAGTTGTCCAAAAAGAGCCGCGCCACGGCGAGCGTGCGCAGGTATTCCACGGCCCCCACCGTCTGCGCCTTCAGCGCGGTGTTCTCTGGCTGGAATGTCCAGCAAATGAAGGCCGTGAAGCCGCCCGAGCGGTCCTGCTGCGCGCGCAGCCGGGCGAGGTGTTCGATGCGGTCCTCCACCGTCTCGATGTGGCCGAACATCATCGTGGCGCTGGAGGTGAGGCCTAGGCCGTGGGCCACGTCCATGACTTCGAGCCACTGGTCCGTATTGCACTTGCGGGGGGCGATCTGCGCGCGCACGCGGTCCACCAGGATCTCTCCGCCGCCGCCGGGAATGGAGGCCAGCCCGGCTTCCTTGAAGCGCACGAGCACGTCGCGCAGCGGCATCCCGAAGGTTTGGGCAAAATGTTGGAACTCGGGCGGGCTGAAGCCGTGGATGGCGATCTGGGGAAAACGCTCGCGCATGTGGGCGAGCATGCCGAGATACCAGTCGATCCCGAGCGAGGGATGGTGCCCCCCTTGCAAGAGGACCTGGACGCCCCCGATGCCGGCGAGCTCCTGCAATTTTTCGTCCATCTCTTCCCGCGAGATCACGTAGCCCGCCGCGTCCCGCTCCGTCCGGTAGAAGGCGCAGAACTTGCAGTAGACGTTGCAGATGTTGGTGTAGTTGATGTTCCGGTCGACGATAAAGGTGACAATCTCGTTGCCGCGTCCGCCGTAGGCCGCGGCTTTGATCTGCTTGCGGCGGGCGTTGGCCAGGCTCCCGAGTTCCTCCAGCGGGGCGCGGTACAGGGCGAGCGCGTCGGCGGGCGTGAGGCGCTCTCCGGCGAGGGCTTTGTCAGCGAGGCATGGATCGATGGAAGGCATGGCATTAACGCTTTTGGAGCGCCCGGCAGATTTCGCCGATCAGCGCCGGACCCCGGTAGATGAAGCCCGTGTAAAGCTGCACGAGCGCGGCTCCCGCGTCCAGTTTCTCCAGGGCCGCGTCGGCGTCGAAGATGCCCCCGACGGCGATCACGGGCAAATCCAGGTGCTTGCAGACGTAGCGGACGATCTCTGTGGAGCGGGCGCGGAGCGGTTTGCCGCTCAGGCCGCCGGTCTGGTCGCGCTGCGGCGGGACGCACGCGTGATCCAGCGTCGTGTTGGTGGCGATCAACCCCGCAAGGCCGTGCGCGGTGACGAGTTCCAGGATTTCGTCGATTTGCGGCCATTCCAGGTCGGGCGCGATCTTCAAGAGGAGCGGTTTGGGCGACGGTTTCGCCCGGTTGGCGGCCATCACCGCGCCGAGCAGTTCGTCGAGTTCCGCCTTCCCCTGCAACGTGCGCAGCCCCGGGGTGTTGGGCGAGCTGACGTTGAGCACAAAGTAGTCGCCCAGTTCAAAGAGGCGTTCAAAAGATCGGAGGTAATCCTGCGTGGCTTCCTCCAGCGGCGTCACCTTCGATTTGCCGAGGTTGAGGCCGATGGGGATCGACGGCCAGCGCCCCGACGCTTTCAGGCGCTCCAGCCGTTGCGCCACGGCGTCGGCCCCGCTGTTGTTGAACCCCATCCGGTTGATGAGGCCCCCCATGTCCGGCAGGCGGAAGATGCGGGGCTTCGGGTTGCCCGGCTGGGCGTGCGCGGTGATCGTCCCGGCCTCCACAAAGCCGAACCCGAGCGTCTGCCACGCCGGGAGCGCCTCCCCCTCTTTGTCCATCCCGGCGGCGAGCCCCACGGGATTGGGGAATTTCAGGCCAAAGACCGTCCGCTCCAGCTTCGGGTCGTGCGTGGGATGCCACGGAATCTGTGCCAGCATCCGCAACGCCTGCATGACGGCATGATGGATCGTCTCGGGATCGAACTGGAACAGGAGCGGGCGAACAACGTGGTCGTAGAGAGGCGGCGGAATCATGTCGCCTTCTTTTGAAGCACAGACCGGGCGGCGAGCGAAGATTTTTCGGCACAGGGGCGCGGCGACGCGGTTTTTGGGTTCACGCAAAGACGCAAAGAGGAAAAAATTAAGCGGGATGGCCGTTGATGAGCATAACTATTCTTTCGTGCGTTTGATTTTCCGGCGCGCGCCATTGGGATTGCGCGCTTTTCGTGCGACGACAAGCAACTTGTCCGGGAAAAGGACGTCGAGAGACACAGAAAGCGCGCGGGCAATAAAGGGGATTTCATGATCGCTTATGCTGCGCACGGCAGCTTCGATCTTGGCCAGCGTGCCGCGTGTAATGTCCAACCCAAGCCGCTGGCATCGGGCGGCGAGTTGTTCCTGGGTTAGCCCTGCGGCTTCTCGCAACGCCCGAACTTGGGGGCCGATAATATTGAGGGGATGGGCCATCGGCGAAACCATGCCGTGAAACCGTGTTCCGGCAGCTCTTTTAAAAGAGCATTGACGGATTTCTCAATGAGTGCCAAAAAATGCAAGAAAGACGGGGTAAAAGACCTATTTCGCCCTTTGGCCCTGGGAAGCCCGCACCAAAGCGCGGCCGTAACGACTCTCCGCGCCTCTTTTTTGCGGTTAATTCTCCCCCGCCAAGCTCGCGGCGATGACGGCGTCGAGCTGGGCGAGGCTTTCGACGCTGGCGAACCGGGCGCGCAGGGCTTTGGCGCAGGGCATCCCGTGGGAATAGGCCATCAGGCGGGCGCGCAGGGAGTGGATCGCCGGGCTTTCCGCGCCGCGCGCTTCCACGGCCAGGGCGCAATGCCGCCGGATGAGCGCCCAGCGGGCGGCCAGCGGCGGGGGCGGCGGCAGTTCGCCGGTGGCAAGAAAAGTTTTTATCTCGTGGAAAATCCACGGCGCGGCCATGGCTCCCCGGCCGATCATGAGGCCAGCGATCGCTGTTTCGCGCTTGCGCCGGGCGGCGTCATGGGCGTTGTGGATGTCGCCGTTGCCGATGACGGGGATGCGGACGGCGCGCGCGACCTGGTCAATGACGGCCCAGTCGGCCTCGCCGGAATACCCCATGTCCTTCGTACGGCCATGGATGGCGAGCGCCTGGATGCCTGCCTCTTCCAGGATCCGCGCGGTTTCCAGCGCGTTGACGGCGTCGCGGCTCCAGCCGATGCGGATCTTGGCGGTGACGGGGCAGGGAGCCGCAGCCTGGACGACTGCCTGGGCGACGCGCTCCAGCAACGGAAGGTCTTTCAACAGCGCCGAGCCGCCGTTGCGGGCCACGACTTTGTTGACGGGGCAGCCGAAGTTGAGGTCCAGGAAGTCGGGCTGCACCCAGTCGCGCACCATCCGAGCCGCCTCGCCCAGATGCTCCGGGTCGGCTCCGAAAAGCTGGACGCCCAGCGGGCGCTCGACGGGGGCGAAGTCGAGGTATTCCATCGTCCGCGCGTTTTTGCGGAAGATCCCCTCGGCGGAGACGAATTCCGTGACCATCACGTCCGCCCCCTGCTCCTTGCAGAGCATGCGGAAAATCTTGTCCGTCACTCCGGCCATCGGCGCGAGGTAGAGCGGGAAACGGTCTTGGAACCAGGGGAGCATTTTTTAAGAAAGACTATCTAGATTATAGAGGGAGGAGAGGAAGAGGATAGGAGAGAAAGCGAGCCATGGCCCCGTCTATCATCTCACCCCTCTATCTCCTATTATCTCCTCTTCATCTTATCCCAGCAGCCCCGCCACTTCCGCCTGCACGCTTTCGATCTGGTCGAGGCGCAACTGGGGGTCGGGGATGACGAAGATCTCGCCGGTTTTGGCGTGGAGGTAGAGGTGGAGCCGTTTGCCGTCCTCCTCCTTCACTTCCACGGGCTTGAGCAGGCGCTTGCGTTCCAGGATGAGGGCCAGGAAATAGCGGACGTTGGCGTGTTCCTCCCCCGGCTCGCCCATGTAGCGGCGCAGGAGCGTCTCGGCGTTCTGTTTGCCGAGCGGCTCGGGCGCCGCGGGCGGCGGGACTTCAAACTTGTTCCGCCAAAAGGAGTAGGGGGGCTTTGCCGGGTCGCGCTGCTGCCACGCTTCCTCGCAGAGGTCTTCGCGCCGGAATCCCCCGCGTTCCAGGAAGAGGAGCGTATAGAAAAACTCGCCGTCGGCGAAGGGCCGCCCGGTGGCGGTGCAGACGGTGCTGCGGCCTTTGATTTCCCATTCGTTGGCCATGGTCTAGCGGGGCTTCGGCTTGGCGGCGAAGAGGTCGGCCAGCTTGGGGAATTCCCGGTTGGTCGCCTTCAGGTAAAGCAGGTAGAGGCCGATGCCGCCGAAGAGAAGCAGGGGAGTCCACGTGGCGACGGCGGGGGAAACGCGGGCTCCTTTGCCGAAGGCGAGCATGAGGAAGGTGAAGAACGTCATCCCGGCGAAGAGAAAGATGGCTCCCGCGATGCCCGAGAGCACGCCCCGGCGGGAGAAGACGATGGCTAGCGGGCCGGTGAAGAGGACGACGGCCAAGCATTGGAAGGGAAGCGCCCAGCGGTATTGCAGGTGCGTCCGGTAGGGGGCGAGCTGGGCATCCGGGAAGTCGGCGTTGAACCGGAGGTAATCCCGCAGTTCCGGGACGGAGAGGCCCTGCGGATCGAGGTTGGAACTGGCGATGCGCCAGGGGGTTTCGCTCCAGCCGTTGAGTTGCAGGGTTTGGAAGGATTTGTCGGAGAGGAGGGAGCCGTCCGGCGCGAATTGGAGGGCTTTGCCGTTAAAGAAAAGCCACGTTTTGGTTTCCGGCTTGTAGCGGGCCGTGTAGGCGTACCATTTGGCGACGATGGCCCCGGCTTCGTTTTGTTCGAGAATGTAGACGCCGTGGAGCAGGGGGTCGTATTCGTCGGCCCTGGCCGGCATGGTGGTGACATACCAGGTGCGCCGGTCGCCGCGGTTGCGGAAGACCTGGCCGGTCAGGGAGAGGTTTTTGTCTTTCTTCTTGCTGATGCCGTTTTTCAGCGCCTTTTTGATCGAGTCGGAATGGGGGGCCAGGGTGTAGTTGAGGGCCGTGCAGACGCCGGTGAGGATGATGCCGGTGAGGATGAGCGGCAGCAGCAGGCGCGGGAGGCTCTGGCCCGCGGTGAGCATGGAGATGATCTCGTTGGAGCGGGACATCTTGCTCAAGCAAAACAGGAGCGCCAGCAGGAGGCCAACCGGGATGCAGATCATCATGAACTGCGGCACTTGCGTCAGGTAATAGGCGACCACCCATCGCAGCGAGACATGGGCTTCAATGAAGTCCGACGTGTTGCTTTGCAGGTCGAACACAAGCCAAATGGAGAGGAACCCGAAAAAGCAGAGCAGGAACGGGGTGAGGAAGCTGCGAAGGAGGTAACGGTCCAGAAGGATCATGGGCGAAGTTCCTTACTAGAGCATTCGCGCGGGAATTTCCAATAAATCCGCACCTCTGGGCGAAACGAGGGCCCAAAAATGTTCACGCAAAGCGCAAAGGCGCAAAGGAAGGAAGATCCTCATGGCCTGTAGACGGGGTGCCGCGCGGCATGAAAATGGGGGAAAGGGAGCGATTTTATTGCATGCCTTTGCCCTCTTTTTTGCGTCTTTGCGTGAGAAATTCTGTGTGCGCGCTTGATGCGAGTGGGGGATGGGGGGCATTTTAGCGGTTTCCATGATTGCCTTCCGGGAACAGATTGGTGACGAGTTTGTGGAGCGCGTCCGGCAGATTTTTGCGCCGGACGGGCTGCTTGCCGTCGCGCGCAATTTCGAATACCGGCCCGAGCAGCAGCAGATGGCGGTGGCGGTGGCCCGGGCGCTCTCGGAGGAGCGGCACCTGGTGGTGGAGGCCGGGACGGGGGTCGGCAAATCGCTCGCGTACCTGGTGCCGTCGATTCTCTTTGCCCTGGAGCGGAAAAAGAAGGCGGTGATCTCCACCTACACCATCAATCTCCAGGAGCAGCTCGTTTACAAAGACATCCCGATCTTGCAAAAAATCCTCCCCGTGGAGTTCGAGGTGGCGCTTTGGAAGGGCCGTCAGAATTATCTCTGCCCGCGCCGCCTGGAGCGGGCGATGCAGAGCCCGGGCGATCTTTTCACCTCGCCCGAGCAGGAGGAGCTGAAGCGGATTTGGGAGTGGTCCAAGACGACGCAGGATGGTTCGCTGGCCGACTTCGCCGTGGAGCCGGACCCGGCCGTCTGGGCGCAGGTGTGCAGCGAACCCCACTTATGCACCGTGAAAAGCTGCGGCGGCAAGGGGAGCCGCTGTTTTTACCAGCTCGCACGCAAGCGGCTCCTGGCCGCCGACGTGGTGGTGATGAACCACACCCTCTTTTTCCTCAACGCCGGGTCGGCCGACGAGGCGCAGGACCAGGACGGCTACATTTTCGCCAACGATTTCGTGATTTTCGACGAAGCCCACACGGTGGAAGGCGTGGCCGCCAAGCAGATCGGGATCAATATTTCCCAATTCGGCCTTAAATACGCCCTCCAGCGGCTTTACAACGAGCGGACCAAGAAGGGGCTTTTTACCGCGCTGCGCAACCCCGACGGCGTGCGCGAGGTGACGGCGCTTTTGGCCGAGGTGGACAAATTCTTCGACGCCGTGGCCGAGAAAGCCCCCTTCACCAAGGGGCGCGAGGTGCGCATCCGGCAGCCCGACCTGGTGCCCGACACGATCACCAAGAAGCTCGCCGAACTCCAGGCGCTGATCGTCGCGGTGCTCAAAAACGTGGAGGACGAGATCACCAAGGCCGAGCTTCAGGAAATGGGCCGGAAGGTTCGGGACACCCGGCTGGGCATCGCCACATTCCTTTCCCAGAGCGCCGAAGAGCACGTCTACTGGGTGGAGAAGACCGGCCGCCAGGGGCAGTTCTGCGCGCTCAACGCGGCACCCGTGGACATCGCCGCGCACCTGCGGGCGATGCTCTTCAAAGAAGGCTCCACGTGTGTCATGACCAGCGCCACGCTCTCGGTGGGCAGCGCGGAAATGCACTACTTCCGCAACCGCGTCGGCGCGGAGGAAGTGACGGCGGAACAGGTGGGCAGCCCGTTCGATTACGAAAAGCAGATGCGCCTCTACGTCACGCGCAAGATGCCCGACCCGCGCGACGCCGGGTATGAGGAGGCGCTGGCCGCGCAGGTGGAGAAGTTCGTGGGAATGAGCCGGGGCCGCGCGTTTGTGCTCTTCACCTCCTACAAGACCTTGCAGGCGATGGCGGAGCGGCTCCGCAAGCCGTTCGACAAGCAGGGGTGGAACCTGCTGGTGCAGGGCCAGGGGATGTCGCGCCACCGGCTGGTGGAGGATTTCAAAAAAGAAGGGGAGCCCAACGTCCTCTTCGGCACCGACAGTTTCTGGAGCGGCGTGGACGTGCCCGGCGAGGCGCTTTCCAACGTCATCATCACACGGCTGCCCTTTGCCGTGCCCGACCACCCTCTCATTGAGGCGCGCTTGGAAGTGATCCAGGGGCAGGGGGGCGATCCCTTTTCCGAATACTCGCTGCCCGAGGCGATTCTTAAATTGCGCCAGGGCGTGGGGCGGCTGATTCGGACGAAATCGGACACCGGGATGGTGGTCATCCTCGACCCCCGCATCCTCACGAAAAGCTACGGTGCGGCGTTTTTGAAAGCCCTGCCCAAGTGCCCGGTGGAAGTGGTGTAACGGGGGGCTACCGCACGGCGGCCAGCGCGGCGCGCGTCAGCCGCCGCAGCGCGCGGTAGCGCGATCTGGGTCACGCGTCACGCTTGCAGCGCGGCGGCTTTGCACGCTTGCAGGTCGAGCTTGCCGCTGGTCATCACCGGGATGGCGGGGATGCGGTGGATGATTTTCGGAATCCAGAGCGGCGGCACGCCCCGTTCAAGCAGTTCGGAACGGAGTTTGGAAAGATCGATCTCCAGGGTGCTTAAGAGGACGATGGCCTCGCCCTTGGCGGCGTTGGGAACGCCGACGATGCAGAGGCTCCGTGTTTCCTCGTTGCCGCCGCCAAGCGCCTCCTGGATTTTCGTTTCCAACGCCTCGTGGGGAACCATTTCGCCGCCGATTTTGGAGAACCGCGCCACGCGCCCCTCGATGTAGAGGAAGCCGTCTTCGTCAAACCGGGCGAGATCGCCGGTTTTGAACCATTTTTCTTGGAGAACCTCGGCGGTTCGCGCCGGGTCGTTGAGATAGCCCTCAAAAATATTCGGCCCTTTGACCCATAGCATCCCGGTGTCGTGACAGGAGAGGATGCGGCCGGTTTCGGGATCGCGGATCTGCGCGGCGATGCCGGGGGCGAGCTTGCCGACGGAGCCGGGCCGCGAGGAAGGCTGCACTTCGTCCTCGGGCTTGGATTTGCGGGGTTCAGGGAGGTTGACGGCGACCACGGGGGCGGTCTCGGTGAGCCCGTAGCCCTCCATCACTTCCTTGCCGAATTTCTCCTGGAAGGCGTTGGCCACATCCCGAGGGAGTTTCTCCGCGCCGGTGATGACGAGGGTGGCCGAGGCGAGCTGCTCGGGGCGGGCTTTGCGCAGGTAGCCGCGCAGGAAGGTGGGGGTGGCCAGGAGCACGGTAATTTTGTGTTTCTGGATCAGTTCCGCGTTTTTCTCCGCGTCCAGCGGGTTCGGGTAGGTGACCATCTTGATGCGCTCGATGAGCGGATACCAGAGCGTGACCGTGCAGCCGAAGGAGTGGAAAAAAGGGAGCGAGGCGAGGAGGCCGTCGCGCGGGGTGAGGTTGAGGAGTTCGCTGAACTGGGCGACGTTGGCGAGCAGGTTGCGGTGGCTCAAGACGACGCCCTTGGGTTCGCCGCCCGAACCGCTGGTAAAGAGGACGACGGCTTCCCGGTCGTCGCCCCGACGGGGAATCCGCAGCAGAGGGGCGAGCAGCCACCAGGGGGTGAGCGCCACCACGGCCCGCCAGCAAAGAGTCCTGACGCGCAGCGGGGGGAGGATTTCCTCCAGCAACAGCAAATGCGGGGGAAGCGGGAGATCGCCAAAGCGTTTCAGCACTGGCCCGGCGGTGAGCAGGTCTTCCAGGCCGCCAATTTGGACGGACGACGCCATCGCCGCGCTCCCTGCGGTGAAGTTGAGGTTCACCGGGACTTTGTCGGCCAGCATGACGGCGAGATTGGCGATCACGGCGGCGCGGCCCGGCGGCAGCATGATGGCGATCCGCTTGTTGGGGCAGTGGGCGTTCAGATAGCGGGAGAGGACGATGGCGGCCGAGAGGATCATCCCCCGGCTCATGCGGGAGCCGTCCATGCCGTCGATCACGACGGTTTCAAATTGATGGTGCTTCAAGCCCCGCAGGCAGGCGAACGCCAGGTGGCCGTGGAGAAGGGGGCGCTGCTGGTAGGCGGCTTCGCCCAGTTCCAGCATCCGCTGGCGCAACAGCGCGATGCCCGCGCGGTCGTGCGCCATCGGCTCGCCGAAGTCGAGGGTGACGGGGTAGGGGATGCGCCGGGGGAGCTTTTTAAAAAAACGCCCCCCCTGGAAGGAGAAGATGGAGCCCCAGAGCTGGTCGAGCCAGACGGGGACGACCGGGCACTCGGTGGCATGCGCGATCAGTTCATAGCCGCGCCGCAGCCGCAGGAGCATCCCCGTGCGGGAAAGCTCCCCTTCCGGGAAGATGCAGACGATCTCCCCGGCCTGGATGCGCGCGGAGGCCGCACGCAGGGCGTCCTTGGCTTTGCGTGAGGAGATGGGGATCGCCCCCAGGAGGCGGAAGAGGGGGTGCAGGAGGGGGTTCCTGTAAATTGGCTCGTACACCAGAAACCGGATCGCACGCGGGCAGGCGGCTTGCAGCAGGATGGCGTCCACCCAACTGACGTGATTGGGCACAAGAAGGCAGCCGCCTTGCGGCAGGTTCTCGATTCCACGGACGTGGAGCCGGTAAACCGTGCGCACGAGGCGTTCGGCCAGTTTGAGGAGCAAGCTCTTGCAAGACATCGGAACGGGGAGGTTTACCCGGTAAATCTCGCATGGTCTAGCCGAGATTGCAGGGGGGGACAGGGCGCACACCTTTTAAAAGCGCCATTTTCATGCCGCTGGGAGCCCTGTCTGCGGGGCATGGGGATCTGTGGTGTAATGCTTTTGGCGTGTGCGCCGTGGGTGAACCGCCGAAGCCGCTTGAGAAATGCGGGCGGGGGCGTAAGATGGCGCTCCTCATGTTCCGCCGGATCGTCTTTCTCTCCTGCCTCGTCTCCTTGTGCGGCCCTCTTTGGGCCCAGGAGGAGGCCATCAAGCCCGCCTGGCTGACGGAAAAGTTCGCCCGCACCTACACGCTCAAAATCCCCGCTCCGCGCGGGCAGATCGTGGACCGCAACGGCGAGCCCCTGGCCGTCACGCGGGTTTGCCAGAACCTCGCCGTCGGTTTCCCGACTCCGCTGGATTACTCCGACGCCAAAGCCGTCGCGTTCGCCCGGGGCGAGATCGAAAAGGCCGAGCGCCTCACCGGGCGGAAAATAACGATTTCCGACAAAGCCATCGAGCGCCATTACCGCAACCGGGGCATTCTCCCGCTCGATATTTTGCAGGATGTCTCTTCCGCCGACCAAGCGGCGTTGAAGGGGAAAATGGGCGACGGGCTCGTTCTGCACCCGATGTACGTCCGCTCCTACCCCAACGGCGCGCTCGCGGCCCACATCCTGGGCTATGCCGGGCGCTCCGGTCCGATCCCCGACGGCCCGGTGGATAACAACGAGCCGCTCTGGGCTGATGCGGAGGGGCGCGACGGCCTGGAGGCGGCCTTCAACGAACAGCTCACCGGCAAGCCCGGCCAGATCACGCTCCACTTCGACGCCAGGGGGAAGAAGGACTACGAGAAAGTGACCGTTCCGCCGCAGCCCGGCTACAACGTCGTCACCACGCTCGACATCCGGCTCCAGCGGCTGTGCGAGAAAGCCCTGGAACGCGGGGTCAAACGGGGCGCGCTCGTCTTTCTGGACCCGAACACCGGGGACATCCTGGCTATGGCTTCCTGGCCATCCTACGATCCGAACGTCTTCATCCCCGCCATCACCGCGGAGCAGTTCAAGGCCCTCAACGACAACCCGAACCACCCGCTCATCCCCCGCGCCTTCCGCAGCGCCTACCCGCCCGGCTCCACGTTTAAGACCTTCGTCGGCCTCGCCGCGCTGGAAAGCGGCACGATCAAGCCCGAGGACGAATTTGCCGGCCCGCCTTCCATGCAAGTCGGCAACATCGTCATGCGCAACTGGAAGAAAACCGACGCCGGGATGCTCACCCTCGCCGAGGCGCTGGAGCAATCGTGCGACACCTGGTTTTACCAGGTCGGCATCAAGACCGGCTCCAAGCCGCTGGTGGAATGGGCGCAACGCTTCGGCTTCGGCGTCAAAACGGGCATCCCGTTGCGTTCCGAAGCCGACGGGCTCGTTCCCACCTCCGACTATTTGAAGAAAAAGGAAGGCCGCCGCTTTACCGACGGCGACCTGGCGAACTTTTCCATCGGCCAGGGCTTCCTGCTCGTGACGCCGCTCCAGATGGCGCAAGCCATGGGAGCCGTTGGCAACGGCGGCACCTTCTACCAGACGCGCCTGGTGCTCCAGGTGCAGGGCCTGGACGACAAAATCATCACCGGCTACGATGTCCGCATCAAAGACCAGGTCGAAATCAATCCCGACCACCTTGCCGCGTTGAAAAAGGGGCTCATCGACGTGGTGACGGGCGGGCATGCCACGGGGAGCCGGGCCGAAGTGGAGAATGTCGAGGTCGCGGGCAAGACCGGCACCGCCGAATGGGGGCCGAAGACCGCCGGGCGCAACGCGGCGTGGTTCACGGGATTCGCTCCGGCCGACGTGCCCAAATACGCCTTCGCCGCTCTCTACGAAAGCGACGTGAACCAAAAGAACAGCCACGGCGGCACCGTCGCCGCGCCGCTGGTCGGCCAGGTGCTCAAAGAGCTTTTCAAAGACGAATCAAAGCCGCAGAAGCCCAAACGGCCCAAGGCAGAGGCGCCCGCTGAGGAAGAAAGCGCGGGGGATTAGAGCGTGCTACCGCAAAGGCGGCGGCGGCCCCTTGGTGTCGAGGTAGGTGGAAAATTCCTGGATCATCGCGGCGATTTCCGGCGTGCGCGTGGTGACCGACTTGGCCAGCTTCTCGTAATTATCCGGGTTGCGTTGCGAGAGCTCTGCAAGCGCCAGGAACACGGCGAGCGCGTTGTTCATGGAGTGCTTCATCTCGCTGTAGCGCGTCCGGAAATCCATCCATTCCTCGTAGGTAAAATGGACGGGGTTCTTTTCTGCCGAAGTTATCTCTGGAGCTGGCGGATTCATTGTGCTTTGGTGATGATTCCCACAAATCCTGCAAAATGGCTGCGGAGACAATCAAAATCACAGGGGCGAGGCAACATAACCTCAAGAATCTTTCATTGGAGATTCCCCGCCAGAAGCTCGTCGTCATGACGGGCTTGAGCGGTTCGGGCAAGTCGTCCCTTGCCTTCGACACCCTGTACGCCGAGGGCCAGCGCCGTTATGTGGAGAGCCTTTCCGCCTACGCCCGGCAGTTCCTGGACCAGATGCAGAAGCCCGACGTGGACTTCATCGAGGGGCTCTCCCCCGCCATCGCCATCGAGCAGCGCTCCTCCGGCAGCAACCCGCGCTCCACCATCGCCACGACGACGGAAATCTACGATTACCTGCGCGTCCTCTACTCCGCCATCGGCCAGCCGCACGACCCGTCCACCGGCGCGCCGGTTTTCAAACAGACCACGCAGTCCATTGTGGACGCCCTGCTCGCCTTCCCGGAGGAGACGCGGCTCATCCTGCTCGCCCCGCTCGTGGAGGGGCAGGCCGGGGAGTTCCGCGACGTGCTGGAGAAGATCAAGCGCGAGGGGTTCATTCGCGCGCGGCTGGACGGGGAGATCGTGGAACTCGGCAACCCCCAGCAGCCGGTGAAGCTCGACAAGGGCAAGAAGCACGCCATCGAAGCCGTCGTGGATCGCCTGATCGTGCGCGCGGGTGCCCGCCAGCGGTTCGCCGATTCCGTGGAAACCTCCCTCAAATGGGGCGGCAGCCGGATGCTCGCCCTCAGCCAGGCCCCGGGGGAAACGGGCTGGACCGCGCACCGCTATTCCACCGATTTCACCAACCCGGAAACCGGCTTCACGATCCCCCAGCTCACGCCCAAGCATTTTTCCTTCAACAGCCACCTGGGAGCCTGCCCCGCCTGCCACGGCTTGGGGACGGAACTGGTGTGCGATCCCGACCTGATCGTCCCCGACCGCTCCAAAAGCCTCGCCGGGGGAGCCGTCGCCCCGTGGGCCAAGGCCACCAAGCGGATGACCGGGTATTACCGGGCAATCCTGGCCGCGCTGGCCCGCGCGTTCCGCGTTTCCCTGGACGCGCCGTTTGAGGAACTGCCGCAGCGTTTCCAAGACGCCCTCTTTTTCGGAACCGGCGACCGCTGCATCGATCTGCAAATGGAAAGCGGGACGCGCAAGAGCCGCATCGAGCGCCCGTTTGAAGGCGTGGTGGGCAACCTCCAGCGCCTTTACGAACAGACCGCGAGCGAACTGCGGCGGGTGCAAATCCGCGCCTACATGAGCCGGCGCGAATGCTCCGTCTGCCGCGGCGCGCGGCTCCAGCCCGAAATCCTGGCCGTCACCCTCACCGGCGAAGGGGGGCGGGAGCTGGGCATCCAGGCGTTGTGCGGCCTGACGATCCGCGCCGCCAAAGGCTTCCTGGAGCATCTGGCGCTGACCCCCCAGCAGCGCGTCATCACCAGCGAAGTTTTGCGTGAAATCCTGGCTCGCCTGAGCTTTCTGGACGAAGTCGGCCTCAATTACCTGAACCTCGACCGCGAGAGCGGCACGCTCTCAGGCGGCGAAGCCCAGCGCATCCGGCTGGCCACGCAGATCGGCTCCGGGCTCGCGGGCGTCCTCTACGTCCTGGACGAGCCGAGCATCGGCCTGCACCAGCGCGACAACGACCGCCTCATCGGCACGCTGCGCCGCCTGCGCGACCTGGGCAACTCCGTCATCGTCGTGGAGCATGACGAAGACACGATCCGCGCCGCCGATTACATCGTCGATCTCGGCCCCGGGGCGGGCGTGCGCGGCGGGCAGTTGGTCGCCCAGGGGACGCTGGAGGAGGTGCTTGCCACCCCCGGCTCGCTCACCGCCGATTACCTCACCGGGCGTCTGTCCATCCCCGTCCCGCGCCACCGCGTCGTCCCGGCGGGAAAGAAGAACCTGGCAAAAGATCCGCGCGCCCTCTCCAGTGGGTGGCTCACCATCACCGGCGCGAGCGAAAACAACCTGCACGACCTGACCGCCTCCTTCCCCCTCGGCTGCTTCACCTGCGTGACCGGCGTTTCCGGCAGCGGCAAATCGACCTTGGTCGGCGACATCCTCCAGCGAGCCCTCTTCCGGCACTTTTACGGCTCCAAGGAGCGCCCCGGCAGCTACCGCTCCCTCCTCGGGCTCGACCAGGTGGACAAAGCCATCGTCATCGACCAGACCCCGATTGGCCGCACCCCGCGCTCCAACCCCGTCACCTACACCGGCGCGTTTGGGCCGATCCGCTCCCTCTTCGCGCAGTTGCCCGCCTCGCGCGTGCGCGGCTACGAGCCCGGCCGCTTCTCCTTCAACGTCAAGGGGGGGCGCTGCGAACACTGCGCGGGCGACGGCGTCATCCAGATTGAAATGCACTTCCTCGCCGACGTGTACGTGGAGTGCGAAGTCTGCCACGGCCGCCGCTACAACCGCGAAACGCTCGAAGTCACCTACAAAGGCAAGAACATCGCCGACATACTGGATATGACGGTGGATGAGGCGGCGCGGTTCTTCCGCAACGTTCCGACCGTCTGCGACAAGCTGGTCGCGCTGGAGGACGTGGGCCTCGGCTACGTCTGCCTTGGGCAGGCCGCCACCACGCTTTCCGGCGGCGAGGCCCAGCGCGTCAAGCTCGCCGCGGAACTTGCCAAGAAAGCCACCGGCCGCACCGTCTACATCCTCGACGAGCCGACCACCGGCCTGCACTTCGCCGACATTCACAAATTATTGGAGGTCCTCCTCAAGCTGCGCGACGCGGGCAACACGCTCATCGTCATCGAGCATAACCTGGAGATGATCAAGTGCGCCGACTGGGTCATCGACCTCGGCCCCGAAGGGGGCGCGGACGGAGGCCGGATTGTGGGGGAGGGGACGCCGGAACAGATCGCGGAGATTGAGGAAAGTTACACGGGCCGCTACCTGCGCCGCGTGCTTCGCCAAGAACTCTCACACTAAGGGACTCCGTAAGCTCGGGAATGCTCTAAGCTAAGGCCATCTTTCAGAAGTAAACGGACAAGAGGACGCAGGGGGTTTTGCCTTTGCGTGAGCCCCCCCTTCTCCGCGTCTTCTTCAGACCGGTTCCACGATGATCCGCGCTCCCTCCACGGCGGCCACGCGGACGCGCACCCCGGGGTCCACGAACTGCCCGGCCGTGATCACATCGTAGAGCTCCCCGCCGAATTCCGCCTTGCCGCTGGGGCGCAGGATGGAGCGGGCAACTCCCTCGGCCCCCACGGAAAGCCGCGTGAACTCGCTTTTGCCAATGGGAAGCGCCGCCCCGGAGGGCTGGCGCGTTGCCAACACCAGCCCGCGAAAGAAGGAGGCTTTGGGCAGGTATTTGGCCAGGACGGCGATCATCGCCGCGGCGAGCCCCACGGCAATTCCAAGTTTCGCCAGCGGCAGGAGCAGGGCTTCCGGCTCCGGCAGCAGCGGCGCGCCGGGGTAGCGGTCCACCATGGCCCAGAGAATGGCCGCCACCATCAGGGCCGCGCCCGTGAGGCCCGGCAGGATGGTGCCGGGGTGGATGAAAAGCTCGCCCAGCACGAGCGCAAGCCCGAGCAAAAAGAGCACCGGGGCCTCCCATCCGGCCAGCCCGGCGATGTAATGCCCCAGGAAGAAAATGCCAAAGCAGAGGAGGGCGGCAATCGCAGGCAGTCCCGTCCCGGGCATCTTGAATTCCAGATACGCCCCGAGGATGCCGCCCAGCAAAAAGAGGGGCGCCAGCGTGGTGATCCAGAAGGCTAACATCTCAAACCCGGTGGGCTCCACCCGCCGCCACGTGCCGCCGAGCTTCGCCTGCGAGAGCAGATCGGGGATGGAGGAGGCAATCCCGGCGGCCAGCACCGGCTTGCCGTCGATCAGCTTGACGGCGTCCTGCGCGCTCAAGGTGAGCACGGAGCCTTTTTCGTGGAGCGTCTGCCCGCCCACCACGACGGCTTTGTCCTTGTTGATGAACGCCCGGGCGATATCCGGGTTGTGCCCGTTCTCCTTGGCCACGCTGGCGAAGTAGTCGGAGTAGTAGGATATCGTTTTGTCCTCGATCGTCTTGCCGAGGTCCTGCCCCCCCGGCAACACAGGGGCGGCCGCGCCGATGGCGCTGATGGGGGCCATGTAAATCCGCTGGGTGGAGATGGCGATCAGGGCTCCGGCCGATCCGGCGTTCGGGTTGATATAGGCCAGCGTGGGGAGCTTCACCTGGGCCAGCGCCTTCTGCATTTGCACGCAGGCCGTTAACTCGCCGCCGTAGGTGTCCATGTCGAGCACGATGGCCCGCGCCTCTTCGCGCTGGGCTTCCTTGAGCGCCCGGCGCAGAAAGAAGAAGCGGGCCTGGGAAATTTCCCCCTGGATGGGGATGACCACGACCTCCGCCGCCCGAGCCGTGCCGTTCCACGCTCCCGCCATCAGTATCCCCGCCAACATCACGCGCAGCAAAGCTTTCATAGGCAGCGCCACTTTCGCCATTTTCGCCCCGCCGCACAAGCCGATTCGGCGTAAAGTCCCGTGCGAAAATGACTAAATTCCTCAATCCCCCGCATTCTTTTTCAATCTGATCTTGAATTACTGGGAAAAAGGTGGAAACAATTGCCGCCTCTATGAAACACATATTCCTCGCTACGGTTTTTGCCGTGGCTACCCTCACCGCCTGCACTCACAAGACTGTTGTCGCTCCTACGGACAGCAAGGTCGTCAAGACCCCCTGCTGCAAGAAGGCCAAATAGTCTTTTGCCCACGCAGTGCGTGGCGAATCACTGGAACGAGAGCTGCGCCCTTCGGGGATGTCAGCTCTCGTTCTTTTTTACCCCCTGGAGCTTGCTCCAGATCGCTCCGCTGAAAACGGCCATTCCAAAAAGCGTGATGGCCAGGAAGCTGGAAGGCTCGGGCAGCCCGGCGTAATCGAGCTTCACGTCGTCGATGGTGAACACGCCGGTGTTGCCGCTGGCAAAAATCCCCACGGCGTCAAACGTCGTGAACAGGCCGGCCGTGTAAGTCTGCACGATATCGGAGGCGCCAATCCGGCTCTCCACCGTGATCCCCTCCACCGTGCGGGCAATCGCCATACTGGCCTCGTACATTTGCCCCGGCGTCGCCCCGCCGCGCTGGATGTGTTCCATCCCCTCGGTGTAGGTGGCAATCGAGAGCAGATTGTGGCCGGTTTTGTCGCGCGTCTCGATGTGATCGCGCCCTGGGCCGGAGGGATCGACGCCAAAGACGCCCGAAGTGGCGTAGCCGGTGTAGTTATTGAAGAGGGCGTTGTTAAAGCCGAGGCCGTCTTTCGCCAGGGAAAAACCGCCGGAGTTGTACAGCCCGAACAGGAAGTTGTTGTCGCCCGTGGCCGTCTGCGCAAAGCTGTAGGTGAAGCTCAATGTCAGCGACTGGCCCACTTGCAGCGTCACCGGATTGAAATTGGCCATCGCCGTGGCCTGCCCGGCGGAGGCATCCTGGAAGGTCAGCCCGGCATCCGTCACGGTGGCGCTGGAGGAGGCTCCTCCAAGATACCAGTGCGCCGAAGAAGGCGCGGATTGCGTCACCCGTTCGCCGTCCGAAAAGGTATCGTCCAGAACGAGAGTGGCCTCGGCCCGAAGCCCAACCGCCAGGAGCCCGAGAGCAATCCTCCACCAAAGGCTTCGCTCCTTCGGGGATCGCCCTTTCGCGGAAGTCGTTCTATGGAAGTTCAGGCAGCTCAATGGGTTGCTTCTGTTGCCAAAAGGAAACTGTAAGGAAATAGACGTAGCATTTCGAGAAAAAACCCTCCATCCGGCACAAAAGAGCGCCAGGGGGAAGAGCTTGACAGAACGGTAAGCCTCCTGATAATTAGGCAGCTAAATTATTAGCCCCCTAACCACCAACGTTACCGCCATGCCGCTTTTAATGCTCAAAGACATCCCTCAGTATGAGTGCTTCCTGGAAGCGGCCAAGCACTACCCCACCCTGGAACCCTCCGCCAACGAAGCCTTTTTGCATCTGTTGCGGACGGCGGACCTTGTTGCCGCGGACAACCAGGTTTTTCTCCACCGCCACCATATCAGCCAGGGACGTTTCACCGTGATGATGCTGCTGCACCGTCCCTGGCTCAGAATCCAGACCCCGGCCTCCCTCGCCGAACAGGCGGGCGTCACCCGCGCCACCATGACGGGGCTCCTCGATACGCTCGAAAAAGACGGTCTGATCTCCCGGGAACCCGACAGCCAGGACCGCCGAACCACCCACATCCAACTGACGGAACGGGGCCGGGCCCGGATGGAAACGATGGTCCCGGAATGCTTCCAAGCCATCTCCCGGGTCGTCTCCCCCCTGACCAAGAGCGAGCGCAAGGAATTCGTGCGCCTGCTGCAAAAAATCCAGGAGGGGCTCATGCGCGCCCCTGCCCAAGCCCCCAAGCCGCCGGAGCCGCCCCTCGAATAGCCCCGCATGAACCTCACCGACCTCTTCATCCGGCGCCCGGTCGTCTCTTCCGTCATCAGCCTCTTGATTTTGCTGGCGGGACTCCAGGCGACCCGGATCCTCAATATCCGCCAATACCCGCGCAGCGACATCGCGGTGGTTTCCGTAACGACCACCTACGTGGGGGCCAACGCCGACCTCGTACGCGGCTTCATCACCACGCCGCTGGAGCGCGTGATCGCCAGCGCCGACGGCATCGACTACATCGAGTCCACCAGCGCGCAAAGCGTGAGCACCATCCTGGTGCACCTGAAGCTCAACTACGACACCAACGCCGCGCTCACCCAAATCCAGGCCAAAGTCGCCCAGGTGCGCAACGACCTGCCCACCGATGCGCAGGAGCCGGTCATCGACCTGCAAACTAGCGACGACCGCTTCGCCTCGCTCTATCTCGCCTTCTCCGCAAAGGACCTCGATTCCAACCAGATCACCGATTACCTGACCCGCGTGGTGCAGCCCAAGCTGACGGCCGTGAGCGGCGTCCAGCGGGCCGACATCCTCGGGGCGCGCACCTTCGCCATGCGCATCTGGCTCAAGCCCGACCGGATGGCCGCGCTAAACATCTCCCCCACCGAAGCCCGCGCCGCCCTTGCCGCCAACAACTACCTTTCCGCATTGGGAGCCACCAAGGGCTCAATGATTTCCGTCAATCTCGTCGCCAACACGAACCTCAAAACGGCCGAGGAGTTCAGCCAGCTCGTCATCCGGCGGAGCAACGGAGCCATCGTCCGGCTCAAGGACATCGCCGACGTCACACTCGGGGCCGAAAGCTACGACGCCGACGTTCGCTTTGACGGCCAGAAGGCGACCTTCATAGGCATCTGGGTGCTCCCCACGTCCAACTCGCTCGACGTCATCAAAGCCGTCCGGGCGGAACTCCCCTCCATCCGCGCGCAGCTCCCGGCGGGCATGGAAGTCACGATTCCCCACGACAACACCGAATACATCCAGGACGCCATCCATGAAGTCTGGAAGACCCTCCTCGAAACGCTCCTGCTGGTGGTGCTCATCATCTACCTCTTCCTGGGCACCGTCCGCTCCATCCTGATCCCGGTGGTCGCCATCCCGATCTCGCTGATCGGCGCGGCCTTCCTGATGCTCGTCTTCGGGTTCACCATCAACCTGCTGACCCTGCTGGCCATCGTGCTTTCCGTCGGCCTGGTGGTGGACGACGCCATTGTGGTGGTGGAAAACGTGGAGCGCCACTTGATGGAGGGGCTGTCTCCCTTCCAGGCAGCCATCAAGGGCGCACGGGAACTGCTCGGGCCGATCATCGCCATGTCGATCACGCTCGCGGCCGTCTACGCCCCCATCGGCATCCAGGGGGGGCTCACCGGCGCGCTCTTTCGGGAATTTGCCTTCACGCTGGCCGGGGCTGTCGTGGTTTCGGGGGTGGTGGCCATCACCCTCTCGCCCATGATGTCCTCCAAGCTCCTGCGCGCGGGCGACTCCCACCGCGGCTACGCGAGCTGGATCAACCACCGCTTCGAGGGGCTCCGCGAGGCCTACCGGCGCACGCTCTCCAATACGCTGCGATGGTGGCCCGTCACCATCACCCTGGCCATCCTGATCGTCCTGCCGCTGCCAATCTTCTATCTTTTCTCTTCCAAGGAACTCGCGCCGAAGGAAGACCAGGGGATTGTCTTCGGGATCGTCCAGGCCTCGCCCAACTCCACCATCGAGCAGACAGGCCTGTTCACCGACAAACTCTACCAACTCTTCAAATCCTTCCCGGAGACCGACCACGTCTTTCAGGTCACCATGCCCAACTCGGGCTTCGTCGGCATGGTCGCCAAGCCGTGGAGCCAGCGCCACCGCACCACCCAGCAGATGGAGCGCGAAGTCGCCGCCAAGGCCGCCACGGTCGCGGGCGTCAACCTGATCACCATGACCCCGGCCGCCCTCCCCGGCGGCAGCGCCTTCCCCGTGGAAATCTCTCTCTCCTCCACCGCGGAGCCGGATCAACTGCTTGGCTTTGCCAACCAGCTCGTCACCACCGCCAAGGAGAGCAAAATCTTTTTCTTTGCCGACACGGACCTGAAGTTTGACCAGCCGCAGGCGGAAGTCGTCTTTGACCGCGACAAGGTTGCCGCGCTCGGCCTCAACCTCTCGCAAGTGGGGGCCGACCTTGGCACCTACCTGGGCGGCAACTACGTCAACCGCTTCAGCATCCAGGGGCGCAGCTACAAGGTGATCCCGCAGGTGAAGCGGGCCGAGCGGCTCACCACCGAGCAGCTCAAAAATCTCTACGTCAGCGGCCCGGACGGCAAACTCGTCCAGCTTTCCACCTTTGCCGATATCAAGCAGACCACCGAACCGCGCACCTTGAACCGCTTCCAGCAGCTCAACTCCGCGCGCATCCAGGGAGTCATCCCGCCGGGATTCCCTTTGGCCAGCGCGCTCAAGATCCTGGAAGACGAAGGGGCCAAAATCCTCCCCAAGGGCTTCACCCTCGACTACGCGGGGGAAGCCCGGCAGCTCCACACGGAGGGGAACAAGCTGACCGTCACCCTGGGCCTCTCCATCCTCCTGATCTTCCTGGTGCTCGCGGCGCAGTTTGAGAGCTTCCGCGATCCGCTCATCATCCTGCTCGGCTCCGTGCCGCTGGCGCTCTCCGGCTCGCTGCTGTTCACCTTCCTCGGGTTCACCTCGTTCAACATTTACAGCCAGATCGGCCTGATCACGCTGGTGGGGCTGATCGCCAAAAACGGCATCCTCATCGTCGAGTTCGCCAACACGTTGCAGGAACAGGGCCGCACGAAACTGGAAGCCGTGATCGAAGGGGCCGCCACCCGGCTGCGCCCGATCCTCATGACCACCACGGCCACCGTGGTGGGCCACCTGCCGCTCGTCTTCGCCAAGGGCCCCGGAGCCGCGTGCCGCAACAGCATCGGCGTGGTGCTGGTGACGGGCATGATCATCGGCACGGCTTTCACCCTCTTCGTCGTCCCGTCCATCTACATCCTCCTGGCCCGCAACCGCCACGGCAAGTCGGTGGAAGCCGTGGACGAAGCCGCCCCGGATCTGGAGATGGCGTTGAGCGAGGCAGAATAAAACTCGCATCCCCGGGCATCCCGGCGTACAAGCCTGGATGCAAAAGAAACTTTTCTCCGAGCTTGGCCTTGCGCCGGAACTGCTCAAAGCGGTGGCCAAAGTCGGCTACGAAGAGGCCGCGCCCATCCAGTCGGAAGCGATTCCCGTTCTCCTCGGCGGCGCGGATGTCTTCGGCCAGTCCCAGACCGGCTCGGGAAAAACGGCCGCCTTCGCCCTGCCCGCCATCCAGCTCGTGGACCCCGCGCTGCGGGCTCCGCAAATCCTGATCCTCTGCCCCACGCGCGAACTCGCCGTGCAGGTGGCCGAGGAAGTCGCCAAACTCGCCTTCTTCAAACGCGGCGTGCGCGAACTGCCCATCTACGGCGGCCAATCCTACGAGCGCCAGTACCGGGGCCTCCAGATGGGATCGCAAATCATCATCGGCACGCCCGGCCGCGTGATGGATCACCTCGACCGGGGTTCGCTCAAGCTCGACCACCTCAAGATGGTCATCCTCGACGAAGCCGACCGGATGCTCGACATGGGCTTCATCGACGACATCAAGACCATCCTCTCCCAGATGCCAGCGGAACGCCAAACGGTGATGTTCTCCGCCACGCTCCCGGCCCCCATCCGGCACCTGGTGGAGAGCTTCATGCGCAACCCGGTGAACATCCGCATCGCCGACCAGACCCTCACCGTCCCCAATATCGAGCAGGTCTATTATGAACTGGACCGGCGCGCGAAAGTGGAGGTGCTCTGCCGCCTGATCGACCTGGAGGACATCAAATTCGGCCTCATCTTCTGCGCCACCAAGATGATGGTGGATGAACTGACCGAACACCTCACGGCGCGCGGTTACGCCGCCGACAAGCTCCACGGCGACATGTCCCAGGCCATGCGCGAGCGCGTGATGGCCAAGTTCCGCAAGCGCGGGCTCGAATTTCTCGTCGCCACCGACGTCGCCGCGCGCGGCGTGGACGTGGACGACATCGAGGTTGTCTTCAACTACGACCTGCCCCAGGACAGCGAAGACTACGTCCACCGCATCGGCCGCACTGGACGCGCGGGCCGCAGCGGCAAGGCGATCACGTTCGTCGCGGGCCGCGAAATCTGGAAGCTCCAAAACATCATGCGCGCCACCAAGGGGAAAATCCTCCGGGCCCGCATCCCCACCGCCGAGGAAGTGGAGCAAAAACGGGAAAGCGCCCTCTTTGACCTTCTGCGCGAGACACTCGAAAGCGGCGATTACAAACGCCAGGATGAGTGGATCGACCAACTCCTCGACCAAGGCCACACCCCCACCGACATCGCCTCCGCCCTGCTCCACCTGGCTGGCAACGACAAACCGGCGCGCGCCGCCGGAGCGGAACCCCTTTCCATCCCCCCGCGACGCGAAGAACGGGCGGAACGCCGCTTTGACGCCGCGCCCGAACCGCGCCCGTATGAAAAGAAAAAGCGGTTCGCCAAGAACGCTCCCCAAGAGGGGGGCGACCTGCGGGAGTTGATCGGCAAGGCGCGCCCGCCCAAACGGGAACGCGCCCCCAAAGCGGAAGAGGAGCCCAGCAAAGTCTCCCACGAACCGGGCATGGTCCGGCTTTCGATGAACACCGGGCGCGACCACGAGATCGCCCCCGGCGACATCGTCGGCGTCATCGCTGGCGTGGCCAAGATTCCCAAGGGGAGCATTGGCGCGATCCGGCTGCTCGCCAGAACCTCCTACGTCGATGTCGCCGGCGAGCACACGGCGCACGTCCTGGAAAAACTCAATGGGATCACCTTCAAAGGCCGCAAACTTTTCATCAGTCTCGCCGAGTGAGCGCCGCCCCCGCATGCCCGCATGAATCGACTCGAACTTCGCGCCCTGCTCGCGGCGCTCGATCTCCCCGGCGATCCGCAAGAAACCTCCCACAGGCAACAGATGCTGGAACTGCTCGGTTCCGGGCGGCCCTGCTTTGAACGGAACGCCTTCCCCGCCCACTTCACCGGCAGCGCGCTCGTGCTGAGCGCCGATGGGCAGCGGGCGCTGCTCCATCACCACCGCAAGCTCAACCGCTGGATGCAGTTTGGCGGTCACTGTGAGGGAGACGCCGATATTCTGCGCGTGGCGCAACGGGAAGCCCTGGAGGAAAGCGGCATCGAGGGGTTGCATCCCCTCCAAGCCACGCCCTTCGACCTCGACATTCACGAAATCCCGGCGCGCCCCGGCGAACCGGCTCATTTCCACTACGACGTCCGTTTCCTGCTCGCCGCGCCCGCCGGAGCCCGGCATGCGTGCAGTGAAGAAAGCCTGGAGTTGCGGTGGTTCACCCCGCAGGAAGCCCTCGCCCTGCCCCTCGGGAGCGG
>SERZ01000090.1_pt1 | contig 55304 bp, 38 predicted proteins | sample 3171461 | NCBI WGS metagenome assembly SERZ01 (sample SAMN06051861, study PRJNA518727) | freshwater metagenome | biome: subpolar coniferous forest; feature: holomictic lake; material: water; isolation source: holomictic Lake 227, 6 m depth | place: Canada: near Kenora, Ontario | collected... | reverse complement strand
GCCGGCGGAAAACCCACACCCCGCGGCGCCCCAGGAGCGTGCCCCTGGCGCCTTCATACTCGCAACGATTGGCCCGGGCAACGAAGAACACGAGCGATTTTTCAATATCGCAGTGCAGCACTTTCAACGGTTTTCGGGGCGCCGGGCCGTGCCGGACGAACTCGGGGGTTGGCCCGGCCCGGCAAGGGTGGCTATAGTTGCCGCCATGATCGAGATTACCGGCCTCACCAAGGCGTTCGGCAAGGTTCAGGCGGTGCGCGGCCTGGCGCTGGAGGCGCGCGACGGCGAGATTACCGGTCTGATCGGCCCCAATGGCGCTGGCAAATCGACCACCTTCCGGGTGGTGTTCGGGCTGATGCGCCCCGACGCCGGCCGGGTGCTGGTCGACGGCCACGACGTCGTCACCGAACGGCTGGAGGCGCAGCGGCGGATCGGGGCGCTGCCCGATGTCCGCGGTCTCTATCCGCGTTTGACCGCCCGCGAGCACATCCGCTATTTCGGCGCGCTGCACGGTCTCGGCGGCGCGGCGCTGGAGGCCCGGATCGACAGCCTGATCGAGTTGCTGGAGATGGACGGCATCGCCGACCGCCGCGCCCGCGGTTTTTCCCGCGGTCAGGAGTTGAAGGTGGCGCTGGGGCGGGCGCTGGTCCACGAGCCGTCGAACCTGATCCTCGACGAGCCGACCAACGGCCTCGACGTCGTCAGCACCCGGGCGGTGCGGCGGTTGTTGCGGGCGATGCGCGATGCCGGCCATTGCATTCTGCTCTCCAGCCATCTGATGAGCGAGGTCGGGGCGCTGTGCGACCGCCTGGTGATCATCGATCGCGGCCGGGCGGTGGCCACCGGCAGTCCCGATGCGCTAAGGGCCTGGATCGGTTGCGACGACCTCGAAGAGGTCTTCGTTCAGGCCCTCGAGGCCCATGCCGCCGGCCAGCCCGGCTTTTGGGAGGCGGCGTGATGGCCGGGATCGCTCCGAGGGGCATGGTCTGGCCGTGGTGGCGGCGGGTGCGGGTGGTCCTCGACAAGGAGATGCTCGATCATCTCCGCGATCGCCGCAGTCTGTGGCTGGCGCTGGTCTACCCCCTGCTCGGGCCGCTGGTGGTCGGGATGCTGCTTCAGGTCTCGGCCTCGTCGTTGCGGGTGGCCCCGGGGGCGCGCCCGATCACGCTTGCCGCCAGCGGCATGACCTACGCTCCGGACCTGGCCCAGCATCTCAGCCGCAACCGGGTGATTCTGGTGGCGCCCGCCGAGGCCGGGGTACCAGGACAGGTCAGCCGCGACGCCCTGGTGCTGGATATTCCGGTCGAGGCGGTGACCCAGGCTCACTTCACGGTACGGTTGCTGTTCGATGCCAACAACGTGGTCAGCGCCAGCAACGCCGGCATCGTCGCCGACCTGATCAACGGCTATGGTCGTGAACGGGCGCGGCGCCAGTTGGTCGAGCGCGGCCTCGACCCGGCGCTGCTCCAACCGGTGGAGATCGAGCGCGTTCACGTCGGCCGCCGCTTCAACATGGGCATGCTGTTTTACAATCTGGTGCCGCCGCTGGTGGTCTTCATGATCTTTCTCGGCGCGGTCTATCTCGCGCTCGACACCACGGTCGGCGAGCGCGAGCGCGGCACCCTGGAGCCGCTGCTGACCGCGCCGCTGCGGCGCTGGGAAGTGCTGCTCGGCAAGGCCACCGCCGCCTTCCTCTTCACCCTGGCCACCGTGGTGGTCAATCTCACCGCGTTCCGGCTGGTGCTCGGGCTGCTCGCCGCCAGCGTGCCCGGCATCGAGTCGCCGCCGGGCACCGGCATCTTCCTGCTGATCTTCGTGCTGGCGTTGCCGGTGATGGTTCTGGCGGTAACGCTGCAACTCGCGGTTGCCGCGCTCGCCCGCAGCATGAAGGAGGCGCAGATCTATCTCGGCCTCTTGCCGCTGGTGCCGGCGCTGCCGGGTCTGGCCTCGGCCTTCAGTCCGCTCGTTCCCCAGCTCTGGAGCGCCGCGATCCCGGTGTTCGGCCAGATGGTGATGTTCACCCGCATGATCGCCGGGGCCGACGTCGAGCCGCTCCATGCCCTGGTTTCGGCCCTGGTCACCCTGGCCTTCGCCGCGCTGGTCTTTTGCTGGTCGACCCGGCTCTATGAACGCGAGAGCGTGGTCCTGGCGGAGTGAGGGAAAATCGACCGGCGGCCGCCCCTCTCTACCATTCCCGTTACCGGCTCGGCGGTGTAATCTCGTTCGGCACAGGGCGGGGCGGCGCCTGGAGCGGGTCCACGATAAGGGGCGCGGGTGGCGGCGATCTTTGAGACAGTGCGCAGGATGCTGGTGGGGGCGCGCAGCTGGGTTCCGGGTCTGGCCGGGTCCGGGCTGCTGGTCTGCTGGCTGGGCTGGATGCGGGAGGTCGAGACGCTGATCGCGCTCGGGCAGGGGCTGGTCGTCCTGGCCGGGCTGCTCGGTGCGGTGGCGCTGGTGCGCGGGTGGCGGATCATGGCCTGGCAGCATCAGGTGCTGCTGGCCGGCTTCGACAGCCAGTCGGTCGGGCGGCTGGTCGCCGACGGCGATGGCAAGACCCTGTTTGTCAACGCCGAGTTCCGTCGCCTGATCGACCCGCTCGGCGGCGACCCGGTGGAGGCTCTGGAGCGCCACCTTGAGGCCAGTGACGAGGCCCGCGAACTGGGCAAGCGGGTGCGCGCCGGCACCGCCGTCGGGGCCGAACTGCCGCTGGCCGACCGCGAGGGCCGGCTGCGCTGGCTGCGGGTGATCGGGCAGCCGCTGGCGCCCTGGGCCGGGGTGGTGCAGTGGTCGCTCGAAGACGTCACCGACCGCCGCGAGATCGAACAGACCGCCCGGCGCGAACAGGCCAAGCTGCTCGACTTCATGGATCAGGCTCCGGTCGGCTTTTATTCCGCCGACGAGACCGGCCGCTTCCTCTTCGTCAATGCCACCCTGGCCCGCTGGCTGGGTTGTACACCCCGGGATCTGGTCGACAGCGGCCGGCGGGTTCACGACATTCTCGCCGAGGCCCCGACCGCCGCCGCACCCTACGACCTCTTTGAGGCCGGCGGGCCGGAGCAGAGCGGCGAGCTGCGCATGCTCGGCTTTCAGGGCCGGCGCTTTCAGGCCGCGGTGGTGCAGACCCTGGTCCGGGGCGAGGACGGGCTGGCGGTGCATACCCGCTCGGTGGTGCGCGATCTCACGCCCGAGCGGGAATGGCAAGAGGCGCTGCGGCTGTCCGAGCAGCGCTTTCAACGCTTCTTCGAGGATGCGCCGATTGGCATCGCCCTGGTCGATCATGAGGGCGTGCTTGCCGAGTGCAACCTCAGCTTCCTCTCGATGATCGGCCATCCCTTGTCGGAGCTGCTCGGGCGCTCGATCGCCGGCCTGCTCAAGGCCGACCGCCGGGCCGAGGTCATGGCCCGGCTGGCCGCGGCGGCGCGCGGCGACGATCTCGCGGCGCCGATGGAAGTGGCGCTGCTTGGCGAGCGCGAACTGGTCGCCCAGCTGTTCGCGCGCCGGCTGGGCGGCGGCGACCGCGCGGTGCTGATCCTCCATTTCATCGACACCACCGAGCAGAAGAAGCTCGAGGTGCAGTTCGCCCAGTCCCAGAAGATGCAGGCGGTAGGCCAGCTGGCCGGCGGCGTCGCTCACGATTTCAACAATCTGCTGACCGCGATGATCGGGTTTTGCGATCTTCTGCTGCTGCGTCACAAGCCCGGCGACCAGTCCTTCGCCGACATCATGCAGATCAAGCAGAACGCCAACCGTGCCGCCAATCTGGTCCGCCAGTTGCTGGCCTTCTCGCGCCAGCAGACCCTGCAGCCGCGGGTGCTCGACGTCTCCGACGTGCTGGCCGAACTCTCCCACCTGCTGCGGCGGCTGATCGGCGAGAACATCGATCTGCGGGTGGTTCACGGCCGCGATCTCGGGCTGGTCAAGGTCGATCAGGGCCAGCTGGAACAGGTGATCATCAACCTCGCGGTCAACGCCCGCGACGCCATGACCGGCGGCGGCCGCCTGACCATCCACACCCGCAACCTCACCACCATCGAGCCGTTGCGGCGCGGTCCCGAAGAGATGCCGGCGGGCGACTATGTCGTGGTCGAGATCGCCGACACCGGTCACGGCATTCCGCCGGAAAACCTCAGCCGCATCTTCGAGCCGTTCTTTTCGACCAAGCCGGTCGGCTCGGGTACCGGGCTCGGCCTCTCGACGGTCTACGGCATCGTGCGTCAAACCGGCGGCTTCGTCTTCGTCGACAGCCCGCCCGGCGAGGGCGCCCGCTTCACCATCCATCTGCCCCGCCATGCCATCGCCGAGGAACCGGCCCAGCCGGCCCGGCTGCTCGCCGAGGCCCAGGAGCGGCCGGCCGGCGACCTCACCGGTTCCAGCACCATCCTGCTGGTCGAGGACGAGGATGCGGTGCGGGTGTTCAGCGCCCGCGCCCTGCGCAACAAGGGCTATCAGGTGCTGGAGGCGCCCAGCGGCGAGTCGGCGCTGGCCCAGCTCACCGAGGACGGTCGCCGCATCGATCTCCTGATCACCGACGTCGTGATGCCCGAGATGGACGGCCCGACTCTGATGCGCCACGTTCGCGCCATGCGTCCCGAGATCAAGGTGATCCTGATCTCGGGCTACACCGAGGACCGGTTCCGCGATCATCTCGACGGCGCGCAGCAGGTTCATTTCCTGCCCAAACCCTTCAGCCTCAAACAGTTGGCCGCCAAGGTCAAGGATGTGCTGCGCGGCTGAGCCCCGGGCGGGGTCGCACTCCGGCCTCGGACCGGGGCCGGATTCCGGCAAATGTATTTGGAACGTTCCGTGAATTTTCCTTGTAATTCGGAACAAACCATGCACAATGTTGCCATTGCGTTGGTGCCGGCCGTGTGACAGAAACAGGGGGAACGTGATGTCTTCCGCAGCGCTGCGAGTGGTGGAAAAGGATCCGATGGACAAGCAGAAGGCGCTCGACGCCGCGCTCACCCAGATCGAACGGGCGTTCGGCAAGGGTTCGATCATGAGGCTGGGCGCGCGCGAGGCGCTGGTCGAGACCGAGGTGGTGTCGACCGGGTCGATCGCCCTCGACATCGCCCTCGGCATCGGCGGTCTGCCGCGCGGCCGGATCATCGAGATCTACGGGCCGGAAAGCTCGGGCAAGACCACGCTGGCGCTCCACGCCATCGCCCAGGCCCAGAAGAACGGCGGTACCTGCGCCTTCATCGACGCCGAGCACGCTCTCGATCCCTCCTATGCCCGCAAGCTCGGGGTCAATGTCGACGAGGTGCTGATCTCCCAACCCGACGCCGGCGAACAGGCGCTGGAAATCGCCGACACCCTGGTCCGCTCGGGCGCGATCGACATTCTGGTCGTCGACAGCGTCGCGGCGCTGGTGCCGCGGGCCGAGCTTGAAGGCGAGATGGGCGACAGCCATGTCGGTCTCCATGCCCGCCTGATGAGCCAGGCCCTGCGCAAGCTGACCGGCTCGATCTCGCGCTCGAAGACGATGGTGATCTTCATCAACCAGATCCGGCTCAAGATCGGCGTGATGTTCGGCAATCCCGAGACCACCACCGGCGGCAACGCCCTCAAATTCTACGCCTCGGTCCGGCTCGACATCCGCCGCATCGGCTCGATCAAGGACCGCGACAACGTCGTCGGCAACCAGACCCGGGTCAAGGTGGTCAAGAACAAGCTGGCGCCGCCGTTCCGGGTGGTCGAATTCGACATCATGTATGGCGAGGGCATCTCCAAGGTCGGCGAGTTGCTGGATCTCGGGGTTCAGGCCGGGGTGGTCGAGAAGTCGGGGGCGTGGTTCTCCCACGATGGCACCCGCATCGGCCAGGGCCGCGAGAATGCCAAGAACTATCTGCGCGCCAACCCCGAGACCGCCGAGGTGATCGAGAAGAAGATCCGCGCCAATGCCGGGCTGGTGGCAAAGGCGATGATGGGGGCGCCGGAGAGCGACGCCGACGCGGCAACCCCGGAGTGATCACGGCCGGCGGATCCCCGGCATCCCCGTGACTTTGCCCGGGAATAACCGTACCCTCCGGATCGGGCATCCGGAGGGCGCGGCATGGCGGCGGAAGATCACGACGTACACTTGGCGCCGTTTGCCTGCCGGGCCGCGCACAGCCGCGGCCGGCTGGTGGCCGAGGCGGAAAGTCCGTCGCGCACGCCGTTCCAGCGCGACCGCGATCGCATCCTGCACTCGGGGGCTTTCCGCAAGCTCAAATACAAGACCCAGGTCTTTGTCTATCACGAGGGCGATTACTATCGGACCCGGCTGACCCACAGCCTGGAGGTGGCCCAGATCGCGCGCTCGATCTGCCGGGCGCTGGGGCTCAACGACGATCTGGCCGAGGCGGTGGCGCTGGCCCACGATCTTGGCCATGCCCCGTTCGGTCATGCCGGCGAGGACGCGCTCAATCAGGGCATGACCCCCTATGGCGGCTTCAGCCATAACGAACAGACGCTGCGGGTGCTGACCCAGCTGGAGCGTCGCTACGCCGAGTTCGACGGTCTCAACCTCAGCTGGGAGACTCTCGAAGGGGTGGTGAAGCACAATGGCCCGCTGGTGCCGCCGCCGCTGGGCCAGACTCTGCCGCCGACCATTCTCGACTTCCAGCACCGGTTCGATCTCGAGTACCACAGCTGGCCCTCGGCCGAAGCCCAGGTGGCGGCGCTGGCCGACGACATCGCCTACGACAACCACGATCTCGACGATGGTCTACGCGCCGGCCTTTTTACCATCGACGAGGTGGCGGCGCTGCCGCTGGTCGGGCCGATCGTCGGCGGCCTGCGGCAGCGCTATCCCGAGCTTGAGCGACCGCGCCTGATCCACGAGACCATCCGCCGCCTGATCGATGCCATGGTCTCGGACCTGCTGGCGGAAACCCGGCGGCGCCTGGAGCTGCTGCGCCCGGCTTCGCCGGCGCAGATCCGCCTCGCGCGCCAGGCCACCGTTGCCTTCAGCGAGGCGATGGTCGCCCAGGAGCGCGAGTTGCGCGGTTTCCTGATGGGGCGGATGTACCGTCACTACAAGGTCAACCGCGAGACCAGCAAGGCGCGCCGGGTGATCCGCGACCTGTTTTCGCTGTTCATGGCCGAGCCGCCCTGTCTGCCCACCGAATGGCAGGGCTATCTCGCGGCGGCCGAGGCCGGGGGCGACCCCGGCGGCATCCGGCGGGCCCGCATCATCGGCGACTACATCGCCGGCATGACCGATCGCTACGCCCTGCTGGAGCACCGCCGGCTGTTCGACATGGATGCGAAGGTCTGATCAGCCAAGGGCGGTACGGGTCAGTGCACCCCCGGCCGCCTGGCCGGACCACCGTGGCCCGGCTTGAGCCGGCAGGAGAGTTCGACCGCGCTGTCGAGCACGGCGTCGGGCAGACCGAAATCGTGATAGCCGTCGCGGATCACGGCCAGATAATCCTCGGGCGGCGGCGCGTAGCCCTCGCGGTTCATGCGGTAGATCAGGCACTCGACGGTGTCGCCCCCGGCCAGCTGGCCGCCCGCCAGCTGAACATGCCGGAAATCCTTGCGGTAGACCGCGGGACAGCCCTCGTAATGATCGAGCGCCACCAGATCCTGCGGCGTTAGCCGCCAGACCACGCCGGGGGTGACCGAGCCGGCATGGGGTTCGACATCGGCGCCATGGCGGAACACCAGCCGGTGGTCGGCCAGCGATGCCGTTCCGACCGGTTCGGCGGACGGGCAGCGCTCGGCCATACGTTCGCGATTGAGGTTTGAGGCGTAGGCGAACAGCAACGTCATCAAGCCGCATCCTCTTCCCGAAAGGCCGCCCGCCACCGGCGGCTGGCGCCGCCATCGCTATCACGCGGGCAGGGGTGTGCAAAGCCATAATCCTGCCCGCGCACCCGGCGGCAGGCCCGCGCCCGTGTCGGGTCTGGTTGCCAAGATGGGCGCGGGCCGGCGGTGATTCAATGGCCCGCGGAAGCTCTCGCCTCGGCAGCGCGACCGGAGTATAATCGCCGAGGAGATGAGTGTCCGGTTTCGGGGGTGGACCGATGTGGCTGGTGCCGGTGCTTCTCGCGGGGCTGCTCGGGGCCGATCCGGCGCTGGCCGCCGGCGCCGAACCGGAAGCCAAGGCGGTGGCCGCGGCGTCCAATTGCAAGCCGGGCAAGCTCGAGGTGGTGCGGCAGGTTCCGGGTGGCAACGGTGAGATCGTCTACAAGGTGACCTGTACCGACTACAAGGAAATGTTCGTGCTGGTGCGATGCCGGCAGCGTCTGTGTACCCTGTTGAGATAGGGCGGTTTCGGAGGCATCGATGGTCAGGCTGATGACGATGGCGGCGGTGGCGCTGCTGGTGGCGGGGTGTGCGACCGAGCCGGTCGCGAAGATCCTGGTGCCGATCGAACTGGGGGCGGCGATGGCGACCTTGCCCCAGACCAAGAAGACGCCGACCGACCATCTGATGAGTTGGGCCACCGGCCGCGACTGCTCGATCATTCATTACGAGCAGGGCGGCGCCTTCTGCGAGGATTCGCCGAAGGAGATCGACCGCCGCAGCCTCTATTGCTTCAAGACGCTGGGCGGAGTCGAGTGCCATCAGCGCCCCGATCCCTATTATGGCGGCGAACGGATTCTGGCCAGCCCGCCGCCGCGGCCGCTCGACCCGAATTGAGACCCGGGCGGGGCGGTGCCGGCGCCCGGCCGGGAAAAAGGGGCTGGTGTTCGGGCGGCCGACAGGGTATCACCGTCGCCTTCCCGTTGCTGACCGGCCCGCCACCATGACCCGCCCGCCCGCATCCCTGCGACGACGACCCGAGGGCCCGCATTCCGCGGGCGCGTTCGTCGTGGGATCGCCCAGCGATGGCCGGGTACCGCAGCGCCCTTAGGGCAGTGCTGCCGGGGCCGGTCCGGGTGCGATCCCCGCTCCGTCATCGAGTGAAGCCGGGATTCCCGAACCCATGCAGATCATCGCCGAGCCGCCGGACCACGCCGGAGCCATCGAAGCGCTTCTCGACCAGGCTTTCGGCGGCGGCCGCGCCGCCAAGACCGTTTATCGCCTCCGCGACGGTGTGGCGCCGATCGCGGACCTCTGCTTCGCTGCGGTCGAGGATGGCGAGGTGCAGGGCACGATCCGCTATTGGCCGGTGACCATCGGCGGTGCGCTGCCGGCACTGCTGCTGGGGCCGATCGCGGTTGCCGGACCGCGGCGCTGCGAGGGGCTGGGGGCGGTGCTGATCGATCACAGTCTGGCCCGGGCGGCGGCGCTCGGCCACCGCATCGTGCTGCTGGTCGGCGACGCCCCTTATTATGGCCGCTTCGGCTTTCGCCGCGCCCTCACTCTCGGCCTCAGCCTGCCCGGTCCGGTCGACCTCGAGCGCTTCCTTGGCCTCGATCTCGTGCCCGGCGCCCTCGACGGCGTCGTCGGTGCGGTCGGGCGCTGGCCGGGCGGTCAATAGAGCGGCGGTTCGCCCTCCACCTGTTTGGGCTCGCCGACCAGATAGAAGACGCAGCCTTCATTCATGTCGCCGAGCCGGGTCATGTTGGCGATGTACCAGTTGCCGTCGGGCGCCCGCAGTTTCAGCACCAGCTTGTCGGTATCGGCATAGACGTTGTAGCCGTTCTGCTCCGACTCGCCGCCCCGCATGACGTTCTTCAGTGAGAGCTGGCTCAGGCGCAGATGCTTGTTGTCGATCTCAATGTCGACATCTTCCTCCCAGGCGCAGTTTTTCTCCTTGTCGGGCTTCTTGGGCTTGGGTTTCGGCGGTTTCTTGGCCTCGGCCGGCGGTTTTTCGCCGGCCGGCGCGGCTTCGGGCGGCTTGGCGGCGCCGTGCTTGGCTTCATTGGCCGCCACCGTCCCGCCGCCGGCCAGCACCAGCAGCAGTGCCAGGACCAGAGCGCGGACCGGGGTCGGAATGCAGCGGGTGGCGGCAGCGGCCATGAACCATCACATGTTGCGGCGGTACTGGCCTCCCACTTCGAACAATGCCTGGGTGATCTGGCCAAGGGATAGGTATTTTACCGCATCCATCAGCACCCCGAACAGATTTTCTTCGCGGGTCGCGGCCTGCCTCAACCGGGCCAGGGCGGCCGGGGCGTCGAGGGCGTTGCGCCGGTGGAAGTCGGCCAGCCGCCGCAGCTGGCTCTGCTTCTCCAGGTCCGAGGAGCGCTGCAGTTCGGGCACCACCGCCGCGCCCGGATTGGGGTTGAGGAAGGCGTTGACGCCGATGATCGGATAGCTGCCATCGTGCTTCAGCATCTCGTAATGGAGCGATTCATCCTGAATCCGGCCCCGCTGATAGCCGGTTTCCATCGCGCCCAGCACGCCGCCGCGCTCGGCGATGCGGTCGAATTCGGCCAGCACCGCCTCTTCGACCAGATCCATCAACTCATCGATGATGAAGGCGCCCTGGTTGGGGTTTTCGTTTCGGGACAGTCCCCATTCGCGGTTGATGATCATCTGGATGGCCAGGGCCCGGCGCACCGATTCGGCGGTCGGCGTGGTGAAAGCCTCGTCGTGGGCGTTGGTGTGGAGGCTGTTGCAATTGTCGTAGATCGCGATCAGCGCCTGGAGCGTGGTCCGGATGTCGTTGAAATCCATCTCCTGGGCGTGCAGGGAGCGGCCCGAGGTCTGGATATGATACTTCAGCTTCTGAGAGCGCTCGTTGGCACCGTAGCGGAACCGCAGCGCGATCGCCCAGATGCGCCGCGCCACCCGGCCCATCACGGTGTATTCGGGTTCCATGCCGTTGGAAAAGAAGAACGACAGATTGTGGGCGAAGTCGTCGATCTCCATGCCGCGGGCCAGATAGGCCTCGACATAGGTGAAGCCGTTGGCCAGGGTAAAGGCAAGCTGGGAGATCGGGTTGGCCCCGGCCTCAGCGATGTGATAGCCCGAAATTGACACCGAATAGAAGTTGCGCACCCGGTGGTGGACGAACCAGGACTGGATATCGGCCATCATTCTCAGCGCGAATTCGGTCGAAAAGATGCAGGTGTTCTGTCCCTGATCTTCTTTGAGAATGTCGGCCTGCACCGTGCCCCGCACGGTTTCCAGCACCCATTCGCCGATTTTCTCGGCTTCGTCCTCGGTGGGCGGGCGGCTGTTGTCGGCCTCGAATTTCTCCAGCTGGCGGTCGATGGCGGCGTTGAAGAACATCGCCAGGATGATCGGGGCCGGACCGTTGATGGTCATCGAGACCGAGGTGATCGGGTGACAGAGGTCGAAGCCGTCGTAGAGCACCTTCAAATCGTCGAGGGTGGCGATCGAAACGCCGGAATTGCCGATCTTGCCATAGATGTCGGGCCGCTCGTCGGGGTCGAAGCCGTAGAGGGTCACCGAATCGAAGGCGGTGGAGAGGCGCTTCGACTTGGTGTCCTTTGAGAGGAATTTGAAACGGGCATTGGTGCGCGCCGCGTCGCCCTCACCGGCAAACATCCGGGTCGGGTCCTCGTTCTCACGCTTGAAGGCGAAGACGCCGGCGGTATAGGGGAAGGAGCCGGGCAGGTTCTCCAGGAGCAGCCAGCGCAGAATCTCGCCCTCGTCCTCGAAGCGCGGCAGCACCACCTTGGGAATCCGGCTGCCGGCCAGCGAGGTGCTGGTGAGGGCGGTACGGATTTCCTTGTCGCGGATTTTCACCACATATTCGTCGCCGCTGTAGCTCTCGCGCACTTTGGGCCACTGGGTCAGCAGTCTGGCGCAGCGGGGGTCGAGTTCGGCGTCGCGCCTGGCCCGAAGCGCGTCCACTTCGGCGGCGGGCAGCCCCTCGGCCTTCAGTAGGGCGGCGCTCAGGGTCAGCGCGTGGCGTTCGCGGGCGATCCTGACCTGTTTGCTGACCTCCCGGTGGTAGCTGCGCACGCTTTCGGCGATCTCGGCGAGGTAGCGCTGGCGCTGAGGCGGCACGATGCCGTGGCCGGGATCGGAGGCGCGGACGCCGTCCGCCGGCGCGGTCGACAGCGGGAAGGCGCGCAGGCGCTTTTCGGCAAAGCGCCGGAGGAGCTGGTGATAAACCGCGGTGACCCCCGCATCGTTGAAGCGGGCGGCGATGGCGCCGAACACCGGCATCTCTTCCAGCGGCGTCGTGAAGGCCTGACGGTTGCGCTGGACCTGCTTGCGGACATCGCGGAGGGCATCGGCGGCGCCCTTGCGGTCGAACTTGTTGATCACCACCACGTCGGCGAAGTCGAGCATGTCGATCTTCTCCAACTGGCTGGCGGCGCCGAATTCCGGGGTCATGACATAGAGCGGCACGTCGACATAGGGCACGATGCCGGCATCGCCCTGGCCGATGCCCGGGGTCTCGACGATGATCAGGTCGAAGCCGGCGGCTTTGCAGGCGGCGACGATATCGGCGATCGCCGGCGGCACCTCGTTGCCGGCCTGCCGGGTGGCCAGCGAGCGCATATAAACATTGGCCACACCGATCGCATTCATGCGGATGCGGTCGCCGAGGAGGGCGCCGCCGGTGCGCCGGCGGGTGGGGTCAACCGCGATCACCGCGATCCGGGGCTCGGCGCTATAGAGGCGGAAGCGGCGGATCAACTCGTCAGTCAGCGATGATTTGCCGGCGCCGCCGGTGCCGGTGACGCCGAGCACCGGGGCGGTGCTGGCGGCCGCGGCGGCCTGGAGCGCGGCGCGCTGGGCTGCGGGCAGCCGTCCGGCCTCGATCACCGAGATCAGCCGGGCCAGGGCGTGGCCGCCGTCCCGGGCGAGGTCGGCGATGCCGGGGAGGGCGGCGGTGGCTTCGGGGCCGGCGAGGTCGCCCTCGGCCCGCCGCATCATGTCGGCAATGATGCCCTGCAGTCCGAGCCGCAGCCCATCCTCGGGGGAATAGATACGGCTGACGCCATACGCGTGGAGGGAGGCGATTTCCTCGGGCACGATCACGCCGCCGCCGCCGCCGAACACCCGCATGTCGCCCCGGCCGCGCTGGCGCAGCAGGTCGATCATGTAGGTGAAGTATTCGAGGTGACCGCCCTGATAGGAGCTGACCGCAACCGCGTGGGCATCCTCCTGGATTGCGGCCGACACCACCTCTTCCACCGAGCGGTTGTGGCCGAGATGAATGACCTCCGCACCCGCCGCCTGAAGCATGCGCCGGAAGATGTTGATGGCGGCGTCGTGGCCGTCAAAGAGGCTGGTCGCGGTGACGAACCGCAGGACAGGCGCGGGCCTGTCGGCATCAAGGGCCGGCTTCACGGTCTCGGCGGAATCCTCTGGCACCAGATCACTCCCTATCGGCGAATTAACGGCGGAGGCCGAGAGGATACGACCGAAACCGTCCCCCGGCCAAGGGCTGCGAAAACGGACAACCCAGCCGTGCGGCAGCGCGGGGGGCCTTTTCTAATTGTTTTTTGCCCTACATTTGATCGCCGATATTCCCTATGATCGACGAGCGGCGACGGCTCGGCCTGGAGATCAGAGATGGCTATAGAATGGCGGCCGGCGATGGCCATCGATAATGCCGCGCTGGATGACGATCATCGTTACCTGATCGGCCTGATCAATTCTGTGGAGGCCCTGTGCCAGCAGTCGTTCGATCAGGGGGCGCTGCTCAAGATTCTCGGCTCGCTGAAATACTACACCGTCTATCATTTCGTCCGCGAAGAAGCGGCGCAGCGGGCGGCCGGCTTTCCCCATGCCGAGGCCCATGCCCTCGAGCACAAGCAATTGATCGCGACCGTCGATCAGGCGGTGGCCCTGGTCTCTCAGGAGATCACCCCGGACAAGCATGAGCGCATCCGCGCCGAGATCACGGCCCTGCTCAATGGCTGGCTGATTCAGCACATCATCAAGCATGACATCCCGATGCGGCCTTATGTTCGCAATATCCGCGCCTTCATGGGCCGCGCGGCGCCGCTATCGACGGTCTAGCCGGGCTCGCGTTGCCGATTTGCTACGGTTTTGGGCAAAAAATCCGACTCGGCGCGACTCGGGGGCTTGACCGGCGGCGGGCAAATCTGTCAAATGCTTGCATGCTTATCCTGATCCACATTCGAAGACTCATCGGGCAGACGGCGCGCAGCGCGGTCGGGCCGTTCCTGTGGATGGGGATCATCATTTATTTCGCCTACTTCGCGATCTATGGCGAACGCGGCCTGATGGCGATGCATCAGGTCCAGTCCGAGGTCGATCTGGCCAAGGTGCAACTGGTCCAGGTCCATCAGGAGCGGGCGCGGCTGGAAAACCGCTCGGCGCTGCTCCGCCCCGACAATCTCGACGCCGACATGCTCGACGAGCGGGCGCGCCTGATGCTCAACTACAGCCACCCCGATGACGTGATCATCATGATGCCGCGCGGCGCCGAAAGGCCCGCGGGCCAGGGCCGCTGACTCTCCCGATTCGCGCCGGTTTTTTAGCGACGGAGCCGGCGGGCCGCCGCTGTCGGCCGGTCTGCGCCCGCACGGTCAATCATGAGGGCTTCGAACCATTTTTTTGTGACGGCGCCGATTGGCGAAGGGTAAAGCAATTCCTGTCCACCCTCCAGGCGCCACCGGAAACAAATTCTCCAATCCTCGGCGGTACTGCGCAAGAATCGGTGGGCCTGCCGATTGCTGTGGTGCAGCATAGAGCGATGCCGCCACTCGCCGGCGTTTCGGGCTTGAAGCAGCAGGCCCGACTCCGCTTGAAAGCGCTCATAACGAGAGTTACACCTAGTGCCGTTGGCCCGGGCGTTTTGCCGCCGCCCCAAGGGGGCGCGCAGCCGGCGCGGCCAGGACACAGCAGACATGAATTGAGTCGCCAGGGAGGGGTATTTGGCCACGACCAAGAAACTCGCGGCTTCACCGGCCGGAGCCGCTGTCGCAGGAGACGTCTCACCCGCGGAATTGTTGGGATATTACCGAGACATGCTGCTGATCCGCCGCTTCGAGGAGAAGTCGGGCCAGATGTACGGCATGGGGCTGATCGGCGGCTTTTGCCATCTCTATATCGGCCAGGAGGCCGTGGTGGTGGGCATCCAGTCGGTGCTGATTCCCGGCGACTCGGTGATTACCAGCTATCGCGATCATGGCCACATGCTCGCCTGCGGCATGGATGCCAAGGGCGTGATGGCCGAACTGACCGGCCGCCGCGGCGGCTATTCCCGCGGCAAGGGCGGCTCGATGCATATGTTCAGCCGTGAAAAGGCCTTTTATGGCGGTCACGGCATCGTCGGCGCCCAGGTGCCGATCGGCACCGGCTTGGCCTTCTCGCACAAGTACAAGAGCGACGGCCATATTTCGGCGACCTATTTCGGCGACGGCGCCATCAATCAGGGCCAGGTCTACGAATCGTTCAACATGGCGGCACTCTGGAAGCTGCCCTGCCTGTACGTGGTGGAAAACAACAAGTACGCGATGGGTACGGCTCAGGCCCGCGCCGCGGCCGGCGAACTCTATGAGCGCGGCAAGGCGTACGGCATTCCGGGCGTACAGGTCAACGGCATGGACGTCCTGGCCGTACGTGCCGCCGCCCTCGAATGGTGCGACTACATCCGTTCGGGCAAGGGGCCGGCAATCCTCGAGATGCAGACCTACCGCTATCGCGGTCACTCGATGTCGGACCCGGCCAAGTACCGCACCAAGGAAGAGGTGGCCAAGGTTCGCTCGGAGGCGGACCCCATCGACAATTTCCGTAAGCTGCTGCTGGATCAAGGCCACGCCACCGAAGACTCTCTCAAGGACATCGACCGCGAGGTCAAGGTGATTGTCACCGAGGCCGCCGAATTCGCCCAGCAGAGCCCCGAGCCCGATCCGTCGGAGCTTTGGACCGACGTGCTGATCGAAGCCTGAGGCTTTCGCGTACCTGGGATGAGGCCGAGGGGCCGGAGGATTTTCCATGCCGATCGATATTCTGATGCCTGCGCTGTCGCCGACCATGACCGAGGGCAAGCTGGCCCGCTGGTTGAAAAAAGAGGGCGACGCGGTCAAGGCCGGTGAAGCGCTGTTCGAAATCGAAACCGACAAGGCGACCATGGAGGTCGAGGCTGCCGATGAAGGCCGTCTTGGCGCGATTCTGGTTGCCGCCGGCACCGAAGGGGTGGCGGTCAATGCCAAGGTCGCGGTGCTGCTGGCCGAGGGGGAAACCCTGGCTTCGGCCGCCGCGGCGCCCGCGGCCCCGGCTGCGCTGGTGGCCGCGCCGCCGCCGGTCGCCGTTGCCGCCGCGCCGGCTCCGGTGGCGCCGGTGATCGATGATGAGGCCCGGTTTTTTGCCCGGGTCAGCCGGCGAACCGTGCGCGAGGCGCTGCGCGATGCCATGGCCGAGGAAATGCGCCGCGACCCCGGCATCTTCGTCATGGGTGAGGAGGTTGCCGAATATCAGGGCGCTTATAAGGTTACTCAGGGGCTGCTGCAGGAATTCGGCTCGACCCGGGTAATCGACACCCCGATCACCGAGCATGGCTTTGCCGGTCTTGCCGTCGGCGCCGCGTTCGGCGGCCTGAAGCCGATCGTCGAGTTCATGACCTTTAACTTCTCGATGCAGGCGATCGACCACGTCATCAACTCGGCCGCCAAGACTCTGTACATGTCGGGTGGTCAGATGGGCTGTCCGATCGTCTTCCGCGGTCCCAACGGCGCGGCGTCGCGGGTCGGAGCCCAGCATTCCCAGTGCTACGCCTCGTGGTACGCCCATTGTCCGGGTTTGAAGGTACTGGCGCCGTGGTCGGCGGCGGATGCCAAGGGCCTGCTCAAGGCCGCGATCCGCGATCCCAACCCGGTGATTTTCCTCGAAAACGAGATCATGTACGGCCAGTCCTTCGACGTGCCCGACGATCCCGAGTTCGTGCTGCCGATCGGCAAGGCCAAGATCGAGCGCGCCGGCCGCGACGTCACCATCACCGCCTTTTCCCGGGTGGTCGGCCACGCTCTGGCCGCCGCCGAGGCGCTGGCCGCCGAGGGCATCGAGGCCGAGGTGATCAACCTGCGCTCGCTGCGCCCGCTCGACACCGCGACCATCCTGGCCTCGCTGCGCAAGACCAACCGGCTGGTGACGGTGGAAGAGGGTTGGGCCTATGCCGGCATCGGCGCCGAGATCGCGGCGCTGGTGATGGAGCAGGCTTTCGACGATCTCGACGCGCCGGTGGTGCGGGTGTGCGGCGCCGACGTGCCGCTGCCCTATGCCGCCAACCTCGAGCTGCTGGCGCTGCCCCAGCCCGAGGCCATCGCCGCGGCGGTCAAGTCCGTCTGCTATCGCCGCTGACCGCGCCATCAGGGAAACGGGAACGCATCCATGCCGATCGACATTCTGATGCCGGCGCTGTCGCCGACCATGACCGAGGGCAACCTCGCCAAGTGGCTGAAAAAGGAAGGCGACGCCATCAGGGCCGGCGACGTCCTCTGTGAAATCGAGACCGACAAGGCGACCATGGAGGTCGAAGCGGTCGATGAGGGCATTCTTGAGGCCATCCTCGTCCCCGGCGGCACTCAGGCCGTGAAGGTCAACGCGCCGATCGCACGCCTGCGCGCCGAGGGGGACACCGGCAAGGGCGCGGCGCCCGCCGCCGCGCCGCGCGCGGTCGCAGCGCCGGCCACTGCAGCCGGCCCGGCCGCGGTGGCGCCAGCGCCGGCCGCGCCCCGCTCCGGTTCGCGCATCATCGCCAGCCCCTTGGCGAGGCGTCTGGCGGCGGCGGCCGGGCTCGACCTGACCGGGGTCGCCGGCTCGGGGCCGCGCGGCCGGATCATCAAGCATGATGTCACCGAGGCGCTGGCCCGCGGGCCGGTGGCCAGGGCGGCGGCGGCAGCGCCGGCGGCGGCGGCTCCGGTGGCGGCGGCGGCTCCGGCGGCGGCCCCGCCGGTCAGGTCGCCGGCCGGCGGCGACGACACCCGGGCGTGGTCGGACAAGGTCGGGCTGAAATACCGGCTTCAGGCCAACAGCGGCATGCGCAAGGTGATTGCCCGTCGTTTGACAGAGGCTAAGCAGACGATCCCGCATTTCTATCTCAGCATCGAGGTCGCTCTTGATGCAGTGCTGAAGATTCGCGCAGATTTGAATGCCCGCTCAGATGCTTACAAGCTGTCGGTCAACGACTTCGTGATCCGCGCGGTTGCTCTGGCGCTACGCAAGGTTCCGGCGGCAAATGCTGCCTGGACCGATGAAAACATCCTGCTCTACGATCAGGTCGACCTGTCGGTGGCGGTGGCCACGCCGGCCGGGCTGATCACCCCGATCATCAAGGCCGCCGACGCCAAGGGGCTGGCCGTGATCTCGGCCGAGATGAAGGATCTGGCGGCCCGTGCCCGCGACGGCAAGCTGAAGCCCGAGGAGTTCCAGGGCGGCACCTTCACGATCTCCAACCTCGGCATGTTCGGTATCCGCGAGTTCTCGGCGATCATCAACCCGCCCCAGGCCTGCATCCTGGCGGTCGGAGCCGGTGAGCAGCGGCCGGTGGTCCGCGACGGTGCCCTGGCCATCGCCACCGCCATGACCTGCACGCTCTCGATCGACCACCGCGTCGTCGATGGCGCGGTCGGCGCCGCCTTCCTGGCCGCCTTCAAGAAACTGCTGGAAGACCCGCTGACGATGTTGCTGTGAGGATGACGCCCAGGAGCCCCAGGGCTCCTGACTCCAGCATTCGAAGAGAGGACTGAACGGCCATGGCCGATACACAATTCGAACTGATCGTCGTCGGCGGCGGGCCGGGCGGGTATGTCGCGGCGATCCGGGCGGCGCAGCTGGGTATGAAGACCGCGCTGATCGAGCGCGAGCATCTTGGCGGCATCTGCCTGAACTGGGGTTGCATTCCGACCAAGGCCTTGCTGCGGTCGGCGGAGATTTTCCGTCATCTCCAGCATCTCGACGCCTATGGCCTTGCCGCCGACAACCCGCGGGTGGATCTGGCCAAAGTGGTCAAGCGCTCGCGCGGGGTGGCCAGCCAGCTCTCGGGCGGCGTCAAGCATCTCCTGAAAAAGAACAAGGTCACGGTGGTCGACGGCCACGCGCGGCTCGAGGGCGCGGGCCGGCTGCGGGTCGGCGACACCCTCTACACCGCCAGACACATCATTCTGGCCACCGGGGCGCGGGCGCGCTCCCTGCCCGGGCTGATGCCCGACGGCAAGCTGATCTGGACCTACAAGGAGGCGATGGTGCCGGCGGGGCTGCCGAAATCGCTGCTTGTGGTCGGCTCGGGCGCGATCGGCATCGAATTTGCCAGCTTCTACAATGCTCTCGGCGTCACTGTCACCATCGCCGAGGTGCTCGACCGCGTTCTTCCGGTCGAGGATGAGGAAATTTCGGCGCTGGCGCGGAAATCCTTCGAAAAACAGGGCATGCGCATCCTGACCGGGGCCAAGGTCGGGCCGCTGAAGGCCGGAGCCGACAGCGTCACCACCACCCTGGAGGCCGGCGGCAAGAGCGAGGCCCTGACCGTCGACCGGGTGATCCTGGCCCTCGGCATCGTCGGCAACGTCGAGGACATCGGACTGGAGACGACCCGGGTCAAGGTTGAGAAGACCCATATCCTGACCGACGAATGGTGCCGGACCGACGAGCCCGGGCTCTATGCCATCGGCGACGTCGCGGGCGCGCCCTGGCTCGCCCACAAGGCCAGCCACGAGGGCGTGATCTGCGTCGAGAAGATCGCCGGTGTGCCGGGCGTACACCCGCTCGATCTGCGCTCGATCCCCGGGTGTACGTACTCGCAGCCCCAGATCGCCAGCGTCGGCCTCAGCGAGGCCAAGGCCAAGGCCAAGGGCTATCAGGTCCGGGTCGGCCGTTTCCCCTTCATCGGCAACGGCAAGGCGATCGCGCTCGGCGAGCCCGAGGGGCTGGTCAAGACCGTGTTCGACGCCGCCACCGGCGAACTCCTCGGCGCGCACATGATCGGCGCCGAGGTTACCGAGATGATCCAGGGCTATACCGTGGCCCGCACCCTCGAGACCACCGAGGCCGAACTGATGCACACCGTGTTCCCGCATCCGACGCTCTCGGAGATGATGCACGAATCGGTGCTCGCGGCCTATGGGCGGGCGATCCACATCTGACGATCGTCCGGCAGTGACCGGCCGCCCCGTTGACCCCCAGGTGATCCGGGATCGCCTGGAGAACGCCCGCGACGAGGTGGCGAAGGCGGTGCATGACCGCTCGAACGCCGGCTTGATGCCGGCCCTCGAATCCCTGGTTCAGGCCCAGATTCTCTCGGCCTATGTCGAGGATGGCGGCCTGATCGACCGGCTGCGCCAGATGCGCGCCGCCCTGGAGGCGGTGTACGCCTGCATTCCGCCCTCGGACCGGGCCGCCCTCGAGCGTCCCGATGGCGGGGCGTACGCCCGCATTCCCCTGAGCGCCACGGCCTATCGTGCCCTTCGGGCGGCGCTGAAGGGCTGAGACTGAGGCTGAAGCCGCCCGCCCCGCGGCAGGTGCGGCACCGCGTGGCCTGCGACAAATTGAGCCTGTCAACATCTTGTTCAGTAACAGCAGACTACCGTGAGAACTCTGGAAAGGTTCGGTGCGCGCTTTCATGGATGACGGCGGCGTCGGGAGTTCTGTCCGGGACAAGATTGTTTAATAATCCTGCACGGTTACAGAGGAAGACCTTACCTCATGACCATCCTCAGGCCGATCGATGCGCGCGTCGCGACCGCCCTGGTGGTAATGGCCATGGCCGTGCTCTTCGGCTGGCAGATGTTCGCGGTGCGTCAAACCGTGCTGGTCGAGGCCGGGGAGCAGGCGATGGCGCTGGCCCGGACCGCCGAGCTGCAGGTGATCGGCGGATTGCGCAGCACCGGTATGCTGGTGGCGGACCTGGAAGCCCTGCTGACCGGTCATGATGTCGGCGAGACCGCGCTGCGGCCGGTGTTGCGTGCCCGGCTCGCGGCCTATCCCGACCTGATCTCGCTGGCGCTGGTCGACCCCGCCGGGCGTGAGGCCCAGGCGGTGGCGGGGCTGCACGGCGCTGCGGGCGGCGGTGAGGTCATCGTCACCGCCCGGCCGCTGACCGGCGCCGACGGCAACCGGCTGGGTACGGCGGTGATCGGGGTCGCGGCGGCGCCGCTGGTCGAGATTCTGTCGGCGTTGCCGTTGGGCGAGGGCGGGCGGGCGTGGCTGACCCAGGAGAATGGCCGCATCCTCGCCGCAGCGCCACGGCAGGCCGGCGCCGGCTCGCTGCCGTTGCTGCCCGGCCGCCGCGCGGCGCAGCTGGTCTGGTTGGCCGATGCCGCCGAGGGCGGCGCTGAGCGGCTGGTTGCGGTGCGGCCGGTGGCCGGCGATCCGCTGATGATCGCGGTCGGGATGTCGGTCGACACCATTCTGGCCTCGTGGCGGCAAAATCTGGTGCTTTATGGTCTTGCGGTGCTGGCCTTGGGGGTGGTGGCGCTGGTGTACGCCTGGCTCCTGCAGTATCAGAGCCGCAACACTGCCTTGGCCCGGGCCGAGAAGGAGCGGCTCGCCGCTGCCGCCGCCGCGCGCCAGCACGGCATTCTCGATGCCACCGTCGATGGGCTGATCACTCTCGACGACGGCAGCGGTGTCCAGGGTTTCAACCGCTCGGCCGAGCGCATCTTCGGCTATCAGGAGGCCGAGGTGCTGGGCTGGCCGGCGGCCGACCTGATCCCCGGCCTGACCGGCGGCGGCATCGCGAGCCGGTGCGGCGAGGTGCGGGAACTGGAGGCGCTCCACCGCAGCGGCCGCCCGATTCCCATTGAACTGGTGGTGACCGAGATTCCGGCCGACGCCAGCGGCGACCAGCGCCTTTATATCGGCACGGTGCGCGACCTCAGCGAACGGCGGGCCGCCGAGGCGGCGCTGCGGGAAAGCCAGGAGCGCAACGCCGCGATCCTCGCCGCCGCCGCCGAGGGCATCATTGCCGTCGATGCGCACGGCCGCATGGAGACCGTCAACGCCGCCGCCGGCCGTATCTTCGGCTACCCGGTGGCGGCGATGGTCGGGCGCAACGTCAGCATGCTGCTGCCGGCGCCGGTCCAGGCGGCCCATGGTCAGGCGATCTCGGCCTGTGTCGGCAGCCGCGACCACAGCAGCCTCGGCCAGCGGCGGGAGGTCACCGCGGTGCGCCGGGACGGCGGCGAATTCCCCCTCGAAATCGCGATCAGTCTGCTGGAGCGCCCCGAGGGGCCGCTGTTTATCGCCGCGGTCGCCGACATCACCGAGCGCAAGGAGGCCGACGCCGCCCTGCGCAGCGCCAAGCTCGACGCCGAGGCGGCCAATCAGGCCAAAACCCAGTTTCTTGCCCATATGAGCCACGAGCTGCGCACGCCGCTGAACGCGATCATCGGTTTTTCCGACATGATGCGCCACGAGATGATGGGGCCGCTGTCGCCGGTTTATCTGGATTACGCCCGCAACATCAACGAAAGCGGCCGCCAGCTGATCGGCATCATCGACGATCTTCTCGACGTCTCGCGCCTGCAACTGGGCAAGTTCTCGCTGTGCGATGGCGTCGTCGATCTCCACAGCGCCGTTGCCGGCGCCCTGGCCATGATGCGGCCGCGCGCCGAGGATAGCGGCATCCTGCTTTCGGAGGGCGTTTCAGAGGCGCTGCCCAAACTGCGCGGCGACGCGCGGGCGATCCGGCAGGTGTTGATCAATCTGGTCAGCAACGCCGTCAAGTTCACGCCGCGCGGCGGCTCGGTCAGGGTCAGCGCCGAGAGCGCCCCTGACGGCCGGCTGCTGCTGGCGGTGACCGACACCGGCCTTGGCATCCCGCCTGACCTGATCGGCCGGGTTCTGGATCCCTTCCATCACGCCGACGCCTTCAGGGCCAACAAGAGCCGCGGCATCGGCCTGGGCCTGCCAATCTGCCGTTGGCTGATGGAGCTGCATGGCGGCTCGCTGATCGTCGAGAGCACGCCGCCTCTCGGTACCACCGTGACCGCCGGCTTTCCCAAGGAGCGGGTTCTGGTGCCGGCGGCGCTCAACTGACCGCAGTGCAGCATTTTAGATAAATTTTGGCAAGCGCCATTTTCCCTTTGGAAGCGGACGGCGGGGTGCTGCACAATAAAATCGCTCTAAGTTCGGCGGTGCGGCCCGTTTGGCCGGGGAGCCGGATCGGGACTGTTGAAAAAGGCGATTGGGTATGGCTGTAATAGTTGACAGGGGGGATGCCGCAGTCGTGACGCGGTTGATCGCGCGTACAGACGACGCGCTAAGGTTGAAGGTGTTCCATGTCATCGGCGAGTTCGGCGCCCGGATCGTCGGGGCCTTTTATGAGCAGCTGCGCTCGGTGCCCGAGATTGCCGATTTCTTTGACCATGACGTCGTCGAGGACCGGCTGAGCTGGGTGATGCGGCTGTGGCTGACCGAGCTGTTTTTCTATCCGCGCGAGAGCGACGACGTCGAGCAACTTGTCATCCGGCAGATCGAGGTCGGCAAGCGCCATTCCCTGATCAATGTGCCGCTGACCGGAATGCAGCTGGCGGTGGCCGAAATGAAGCGGGGGCTGTTCGAGCGGCTGATCAATACCGGCATGGAGCCGGCGCGGCTGACCGAGGCTATTCTCTATGTCAACGAGATGGTGGACTGGGCGGTCGGCATCATCAACCGCACCTGTATCCGCGACATGCTGGCCGACGTTCGGGACCAGCAGATACTGAAGCTGCAAATCTTCAATGTCGACATGGCACTGCAGACCGAAAGCCTGCGCTCGTCGCTCTACGACTGGCACCGCCAGGTCCTGCGTCTGCTCTACGACGACGGCGTCGGCATCGATTGCTTTCCCGCCTTGCGCCGGACCAATCTCGGCCTCTGGATATTGCATAAGGGCGACCTGATGTTGCCCGATACCGTGGAGATCGGGCAGCTCAAGCATATCGTCGAGCGGATCGACGGCTATGTCCGTCAGGCGGTGCGCAGCCGGGAGGAGGTGCCGCCGCGCGAACTGCGGGCGGCGCTGACCGTGATCGACCAATACGTCAACTCCGCGGCCGCTATTCTCAGCACGATCAGCGATCGCATGCTGACCCTGGAGGGTGGGCGCGATCCCTTGACCAAACTGTTCAATCGCCGGTTCTTGCGGACGATTCTTCAGCGCGAGGTCAAGCTGTCAAACAGCTCGGGCGACCGCTTTGCCGCGATCATGGTTGATAGTCCTCTTTTCAGGTCCAAACCCCCGCCTTCAGGCGGGAAAGGCTTCAGCCCTCGCTCTTGACACCGCCCTGTCTCAGCGCTACAGGCGGGGCTCGCCTATCGCCTGTAGCGCTGAGACAGGGGCAGCTGGGCGTCAATCTTCTCTCCTCATACCAACAGATAAAAAGGCTATTGCTCTTTAGAGTAACTTCCCGGCTTCCAGCCTAGACACAAACCTACCAGCTTCAGCTGGTAGTGGTTTAGATCGATTATTTCAAGTCGATTAATGATCGCTATGGTCATGCCGCTGGTGACTCGGTGCTTCGTCAGTTCTCGGAACTTCTGGTGGCCACTGTCCGCGCCGGCGACTTCGTCTTTCGTTACGGCGGCGAGGAGTTTCTGATCATCGTCGCCAGTGTCGACTCGGCAACGGTTCAGGTCGTGGCCGAGAAAATCCGCGCCGTGATCAACAGACATCGATTCCAACTGCTCGAAGAGGCCGGCCACGTCATCACCGCCAGCCTGGGGGTGGCGGTGCATGACGGCCATCCCGATTATGGCCGGGTGGTCGATCAGGCCGACCACGCCCTCTTGAAGGCGAAGCGGACCGGCCGCAATCGCTGGGTGATGTTCGACGGCAGCGAGGAGGAGGAGAGCCGGTTCGTCAGCGATCGTCGGGTAGCCACCGGTGCGGACTGCGCGTGAAGGTGCTGCGCTCGGCGGCGGCGAAGCGCTGGCCGGTCCAGGTCCGTTCCTCGAAGGTCACGGCGGGCGGCGCCACGGTGATCAGGTTGTAGCCGTTGGGCTCGTTGCGCAGCCGGGTTGAAGTCGCGGTGGCGGCGTGGGCGACCAGGATCGGGCGTTCCAGGTGGCTGTGATGCTCGGCGATGTCGCCGGCGAAGCCGCGGTGGAAGTGGCCGGCGAGCAGCAGATCGATGCCGCAGGCCTCCAGCGCCGGCAGCGCCAGTCGCGCCCGCCCGAGCAACACCTTGCCCGCCGGCTTGTCGGGCGGCGGCAGGAAGGGGTGGTGGGTGACCAGCACCTTGAACACCCCGGCCGGGACGTTGTGGAACGCCGCTTCGATGTGGGCGATCTGGCGGAGATTGATCCGGCCGTGGGCGAAGTTGAGAATCAGTGGCCGGGCGGTGTTGATGCCGAGCACCGCGATCTCGTCGTCGCTGATGAAGGGGTTGAGGTCGGGGGTGATGTAGCGGCGGTAGTTGCGGAACGGCACGGTGAAGCGGGCCAGCAGGTTATAGGCCGGGATGTCGTGATTGCCCGGCACGACCAGCCAGGGCGCGGGCAGCCGCTCCAAAAAGGCGCGGGCGGCGCGGAAATGCCGGCGCCGGGCGCGCTGCACCAGATCGCCGCTGATCACCACCAGCGACGGATTGACCTCGGTCAGATCCGTGACCAGCGCTTCCAGCACCTCGTCGTCGATGCGGCCGAAATGGAGGTCGGAGAGGTGGGCGATGGTTCTCATGGCACCAGCACCGACAGCGCCTTCGGCCGGATGCGGTAGACCAGGGGCGGAGTCAGCCGCGTGACCTCGCCGTCGATTGCCACCTTGAGCCGGCGGCGGGCATGACTGGTCACGGTGAGGTCGGTCATGGTCAGGGAGTCGAGTTCGGCGTTGCTTTGCCAGCCGCCAAGGGCCAACCCGGCCATCAGCCGCACCAGTCCGAGCCGGGTCTGATGCTGGGCGACGTAGACCGCGAGTTGGCCGCCGTCAAGGGTCGGGCGGTTGAGAAAGGTCGCGGCCGGGTCGCGATAAACGTTGTTGACCACCGCGAGCGCCGGGGTTCGGATCAGGCGCGGCCCGTGGCCGAGGTCGACCTCGACCTCGATCAGATTGTAATAGCGCAGCGCCTTCAGCACCGCCGAGGCCATCGCCGGCCATTTGCGCCAGCCGGGAACGCCGCGCTGGCGTTCGCGCGCCCGCACCAGGGTCGGGTAGAGCCCGATCACCGAGTTGTTGAGGAAGACCCGGCCGTTGACCTCGCCGATGTCGATCGGCCGTCGCACTCCCGCCGCCAGCACCGCCACCGCGGCCCGCCAGTCGGCCGGCATGCCGAGGTCGCGGGCCAGCAGATTCATGGTTCCGAGCGGCAGCAGCCCCAGCGCCTTGCCGGTGCCGAGCAGCAAGCCGGCGGCGGTGGCCACCGTGCCATCGCCGCCGCCGATGATCACGGCCTCGGCATCGGAGGCGACGGCGGTGCGAATTGCCGCCTCGACCGCCGGGCCGGGCGCGGCACACACCGAAGCCTCGGCGCCGGCGGCGGCAAAGCGCTGCCGCAGCTCCGCCACCGTGCCCGCCACCGGTCGCCCCAGCAGGGTTCCGGCGGTTTCATTCAATACCACCGCGAGTTTCATGCGCCGCACCAGCCGCCCTGTCCGTCCCGGTTCACCCCGTGCCGGCTTCCGCCGGGCGCCCCCGCGTCAGGGTCCATAGATCAGGCCTCATAGATAGGAGCACTTGATCGCCCGCCGCAAGGCCGCTCCGCGCGGAAACGGCGGCCAGGCCGCGACGGTCGCTTCGGATCGCCGCCGTAACCGGCCGCGCCCGGAATTATTTTCCTCAACCGGCATCGCGCGACATTGCAAACGCCTCGATAGGGACTAATGTTGGCCAACCGGAGCGCGGAATTGGAGTGATCCGTTGATCAGGACCGTTCTGGCATTTGTCATCTTTCTGACTTCCGGTGTCCTCGGACCGCTCCCGGCCGCAGCGGACGGCGGACCGCTTCGCGTCGGCATCGACGGCGAATATGGTCTGAAAAGCAGCACCTCGGCGCAGGCGATCGAGCGTGGCGTCCGCATCGCGGTGGCCGAGATCAACGCCGCCGGCGGGGTTCTCGGCGGTCGCACAATCGAGGTCGTCACCCGCGACAACCGCTCTCTGCCCGCGCGCGGCATCGACAACCTTCAGGAATTCATCGCCGATCCGGCGGTGATCGCGGTTTTTGCCGGCCGGTTCAGTCCGGTGGTGTTCGATGAGGCGCCGATTGCCGAAGCGCAGCACATGCCGCTGCTGGCGGTGTGGTCCTCGGCCGAGGGCATCACCCGCACGCCGCCGGACGGCAGCTATGTCTTCCGGCTGTCGTTGCGCGACCTCAATGCCATGCCGGCGATGATTCGCCACGCCGTCCGCCTTGGCTGGGGCCGGGTCGGGCTGCTGCTGCCCAACACCGCCTGGGGCCGAAGCAATCTGAAGGTCGCCGAGGACCGGATCGGTGAGATTCGGGGCGCGTCGCAGGTCGGGGTGTCCTGGTACAACTGGGGCAACCGGACGATGGTCGATCGCTACGAGGAATTGGTCAAGGCCGGCGCCCAGGCGATCATTTTCGTGGCCAACGACATCGAGGGGGAAATCCTCGTCCGCGAAATGGCGGCACTGCCCCCGGAGCGGCGCCTGCCGCTGATCTGCCACTGGGGCATCACCGGCGGCGAGTTCGTTCGCGTCACTGCCGGTGCGCTCTCCAAGTTTGACCTCTCGGTGATTCAGACCTTCAGCTTCTTTTCGGCCGAACCGGGCCGGCTGGCCCGCTTCATGGCGGCGGCCCGGCCGTTCGGGATCACCCGCATCGAAGACATCGAGTCGCCGGTTGGCACCGCCCATGGCTACGACATGATGCACGTTCTGGCCCGGGCGGTGACGCTGGCGGGTTCGGCGGACCGGGCGGCGATCCGCGACGCACTGGAGCGGGTCCGGGATTACCCGGGGCTGATCCGGGACTATCCGGCGCCGTTCTCGGAGAGCAGTCATGAGGCCCTGACCGAGGCCGAGGTCTTCATGGCGCGCTTTCGCGACGACGGCGTCATCGTGCCGATCCGCTGATCCGGTCTGACCCATGGCCGGCGGAGGTCCCTCTTGAGGTTCCGGATGACGCAATCGGTCAGGATCGCCCTGGCCACCGCGGCGGTGGCGCTGGCGGTGATGGCGTCGCTCGGGACGATTTCGCTGGTCTATGTGATGGGCATCGTCGCCGACACCGTGCGCGGCGAGGCGCGCCACGAACTGGCCGAGCGGGCGGAGGCGGTGGAGCAGAGGCTGGGCAGTCTGACTTCGCATCTGGCCGGCATGGCCGCCAATACAATGTTCGCCAATGCCCTCGCCGACAGCAAGGGCCGGGAAACCTATCTGCGCCCCTTTGTCAGGGATGTGCGCTCGATCGACGGCATCCCGGTGCTGGTGGCGATGACCGACTACCGGGGCCGGGTGATCGCCTCGACCGACGATCTGGTGCCGGCCTCCGATGTCAGCGCGCTTGGCCGGCGGGTGGTCGCCGAGGGCCGGGTTCGGGCGACGGTCGAGCGCCGGCCGGGCGGCCATGTCCTGCTGCTGGCGGCGCCGATCGTGTTTCCGAACACCGGCACCGCCGAGGGCACGCTGGTCTATGAGGTCGCCGGGGACGCGATCAGCCGCTCGCTCTCGTTCGCGCCCGGCACCGAAATTTCGTTCGATGCCGCCGCCCCGGGTGATCGTGTCGTCGAGAACGAGATCGGGGGCCAACTGGTATTTTTCCGTCCGGTCGCGCTGCCCGCCGGGTTCGGCAGGGTCGATATGGGCTTGCGGCTGATCAGGAGCGGGGGCGGGGAGCGCGCGGCCGAGGTGCTCGGCAAATCGGTGCTGCTCGCGATCCTCGGCGCCGTCGCGGTTTTTATCGCCAGCTTCGCCATCGGTCGCCGGCTGACCCGCCGGCTGGTGGCGCTGGAAGGGCAGGCCGGGGCGGTGATTCGCTCCCGGGATTTTTCCGGGCGGTTTTCCACCAGCGGCGACGATGAACTGTCGCATCTGGCCAGGGCGCTCAACGAAATGATGGCGGCGCTGCATCAGGCCTTCGACGAGCGACGGGAGTTGGAGGCGCGCCTGCTCAGCGGCGAGCGCTTCCGCCGCTATTTCGAATCCAACAAGGCGGTGCAACTGCTGATCGACCCCGAGAGCGGCCGGATCGTCGATGCCAACCGCGCCGCCTCGGTCTTCTACGGCCATGATCTGGCCACGCTCCGCGCGATGAGCGTGCAGGAGATCAACATCCTGAGTGCCGACGACGTGGCCCATGAGATGGCGCGGGCGCAGGCCGAGGCGCGCGTGTACTTCGAGTTCCGCCATCGTCTGGCCAGCGGCGAGATCCGGGACGTCGAGGTCCATTCGGGTCCGATCGAAACCGAGAGTGGCTGCCTGCTCTACTCGATCGTTCACGACATCACGGCGCGCAAGCGGGCCGAGGAGGCGCTGGTGCGGGCGCGCGAAAACGCCGAACAGGCCAACCGGGCCAAGTCGGCCTTTCTCGCCATGATGAGCCACGAATTGCGGACGCCGATGACCGGGGTGATCGGCATGGCCGATTTCCTGTCGGAGACCACCCTCGGCGCCGATCAGCGGTCATATCTCGACACCATGCGCACCTCGGCGCGGACGCTGCTGACCGTGCTCAACGACATTCTCGACTATTCCAAGATCGACGCCGACCGGCTGACCCTCGACATCGGCGACTTTGACGCCGTCACCCTGGTCATGGACACCGTGCGCCTGTTCTGGCCCAAGGCCGGCGAGAACGATTGCCGGCTCTCGGTCGATCTCGGCGGTCTCTTTACCCTGCCTGTCCGGGGCGATCAGATCCGGATCAAGCAGGTGCTGGGCAATCTGGTCAGCAACGCGATCAAGTTCACCCACGGCGGCTCGGTCCTGGTCCGGCTCAGCCATGCTGCCCGCGGCGACCGTGTCGCGCTGACCTTCCGGGTCGAGGACACCGGGATCGGCATCGCCGAAGCCGATCTCGCCAAGCTGTTCGCGCCATTTTCCCAGGTCGGCCGCGACACCAGCCGCAAGTTCGGCGGCACCGGGTTGGGCCTCGCCATCAGCAAGCGGCTGGCCGAGTTGATGGGCGGCGAAATCCGCGCCACCAGCCGGCTCGGCGCCGGCTCGGTCTTCACCTTCTCCTGTGCGCTGGAGCGCGGCGGCGCCACCGTGGCGGTGGCCGGGGTGGCGGCCGAGGAGCAGCCGCCGTCGCCGATGCCGATGACCATCCTGCTGGCCGAGGACAATGCCATCAACCGGATGATCGTCAGGATCGGGCTGGAGAATCGCGGCCATCGCGTGACCGTGGTGGAAAACGGGCTTGAGGCCTATGAAAAAGCTGCCGTCGAGCGCTTCGATCTCATTCTGATGGATATGCAGATGCCGGTGATGGAGGGCGGCGCCGCCACCCGGCTGATCCGGGAATTGCCGCCACCCTACTCGGAGGTTCCGGTGGTCGCGCTGACCGCCGATGCCTTGACCGAGCACCGCGACGCCTACATGGAGGCCGGGCTGACCGGCTTTCTGACCAAGCCGATCGAGTGGACCGAGGTCGATGTTCTGCTGGCGCAGCTGAAGCCTCAGGCCGCGCCGGTCGCCTGACTGTTGACGGCATCAAAGACGATACGGCAGCGGCCGGCCGGCCCCCTGGGAAGTCCGGGCGAAACCGGCGCCGATCACCGGAGCCGGACTGAGCGGCTGCAGGTCGGGGTCGGGGGCGACGACCCGGTTGCGGCCGGTCTGTTTCGCCCGGTAGAGCATGGTATCGGCGGCGGCGACCAGGGCGGCGATCTCGCGGTCATCGGCGCCCGGGGTGGCGATGGTGGCCACGCCGAGGCTGACGGTGACGAAGGGGGCCGTGGCCGAAGCCCGATGGGGAATGGTCTGGCCGGCGACGCTGAGGCGGATGCGCTCGGCGAGGTCGATGGCGCCCGCGAGCGGGGTCGAGGGCAGGATGCAGGCGAACTCTTCGCCGCCGTAGCGGGCGGCGAGATCGGTGGCGCGGTTGACGGCGCCGCGGATGGTCGCGCTCACCGTCTGCAGGCAGCTGTCGCCGGCGACGTGGCCGTACGTGTCGTTGTACGTCTTGAAATGATCGACATCGAGCAGGACCAGCGACAGCAGACCGCCGCTGCGGCGCAGCCGCCGGGTCTCGAGGTCGAGGACCTGATCGAAGCAGCGGCGGTTGGCGAGGCCGGTCAGGCGGTCGGTGACCGCCATCTCCGCCAGCCGGTCCCGGGATTTCTTGAGTTCGACGTGGGTCGACACCCGCCGGCGCACGATCACCGGATTGATCGGCTTGGTGACGTAATCGATGGCGCCGGCATCAAAGCCCTGGGTCTCAGCCCGCTCATCGCCGAGGCCGGTGATGAAGATCACCGGAATGTCGGCGGTCTCGGGCTCGCTCTTGAGCCGGGCACAGACCTGATAGCCGTCAAGCCCCGGCATCATGACGTCGAGCAGGACCAGATCGGGGCGCTCGCTCCGGGCCAGATCGAGTGCCTGCTCGCCATCGAGGGCGATGATGATCTCGTAGTCATCCTCGAAAATGCCGACCAGAATCTCGATGTTGGTCGGCTCGTCGTCGCAGATCAGGATATGGCCTTTGCCGGGAGCGGTCATGGCGGTGACTCCACCGATGGCATGGCGGCCGCGAGCGCGGCCAGGGATGTTTCGGCGCCCCGGAAATCGAATCGGTCGAGGTGGGCGACCAGGGCATCAAGCTGCGGGTCGAAGACCGGACCCGGCAGTGCCTGCCGCAGCGCCGCCAGGGCTTTGCGGGCCTTGGCGCTGTTCTTGACCAGATGCTGACGCAGATCGGCGATCAGCTGCTGGACCTGACCATGGTCGAGAACCGGAGCCGGTCCGGCCGGTGGGGCGGCGACCGTCGCTTTAGGCGGGGCGCCGCCGGCAGATGCCACCCGCGCCGCCGCGGCCACCGCGGGCGCCAACTCAATTTTTACGGCATCGATCAAGGGCGAGACCTCATTCGTCCGTCCATTCAGCAGGGCGCCTTCCAATGCCGCCGCCGCATCGGTGAGGGCGATCGCTTCGAGGGTGGCGGCCATCCCCTTAAGAGTGTGGGCCAGCCGCAACAGCTCGTCCAGACGATTTTCCGCAAGCAGGCGGTCGAACTCCGTCGCGGCGCCGGCAAAGCTTTTGTGAAAGCCGATCAGCACCCGCCGCACCAGTTCGCGCATGCCCGCCATCCGGGCCACCGCCGCCGCGAGGTTGAAGGGCGGCAGAACCTCGGGCAGGCTGTCGGGCGCCAGCGTGCCGCCGGTGGTGGGGGCGGCGGCAACGGAGACGGCGGCGGGCCTCGGCGGTGACTCCGCGGCGGGGCGCTGGGGCGGCGGTTCCACGGCCCGCGCGGTTTCGCGCGCCATGCGCGGTACCACCCAGCGGCCCAGGGTTTCGATCAGCACCACGGGGTCGATCGGCTTGGCGATGTGGTCGTTCATGCCGGCGGCCAGACAGCGTTTGCGCTCCTGCTCCATGGCGTGGGCGGTCATGGCGATGATCGGCAGGCGCTCGGGGCCGAAATGCTCGCGCAGGCGCCGGGTCGCCTCCAGCCCGTCCAGTACCGGCATCTGGACGTCCATCAGCACGACGTCATAGCGTTCGGGGCCGCCATCGAGGGCCATGGCCACGGCGTCGCGGCCATTGACCGCGACCTCGACCGTGACCCCGACTTCGGCCAGGAATTCGATTGCGATCTGCTGGTTGATCTCGTTGTCTTCGGCCAGCAGCACCCGGACCCCGGAGAGGCGCGAGGGCGGCACCTGGGAGGCCGCCGCCGGATGCGGCTGGTCGGCCGCGGACGGTGCCTCGGCGCTCCGCGTGACGAAGATCGAGGTGATTGTTTCCAGCAGCAGCGATTTGTCGACCGGCTTGATCAGGAAGGCGTCGACGCCAACCCGCTCGGCCTGGGCCATCACCTCGTCATGGCGATAGGCGCTGATCATGATGATATGGGGCTTGGTCTCAATCTGATCGTTCTCGAAAATCGCCTTGGCCGTGGTCAGACCATCGGGTTCCGCCATCTGCCAGTCGAGCAGCACCAGATCAAAGGGGGCATGGCGGGCGGCGGCGCTGAACAGGGTGGCGAAGGCTTCCCAGCCGCCCGAAGCGGTCTGAACCTGCATCGACCACGATATCAGCATCGACGACAGGATTTCCCGCGCCGTCGCGTTGTCGTCGACGATCAGAACCCGCAGGCTGGAGAGCAGACGGTTCGGCGCGACCAGTTCCTCGGCGACCTCTTCCTGCAGGCCAAAGACGCCGGTGAAGCGGAAGGTGCTGCCGACTCCGGGTTCGCTCTCGACCTCGATCAGCCCGCCCATCAGTTCGGTGATCCGCTTGCTGATCGCAAGGCCAAGGCCGCTGCCGCCAAAGCGCCGGGTGGTCGAAGTGTCGGCCTGACTGAACGACTGGAACAGCTTGGCCTGCTGCTCGGCGGTCATGCCGATCCCGGTATCGCGGATCGCAAAGCACAGCTCGATACTGTCGGCCTGCCGTTCGCCGGTGGTGATCGAGAGCACGATCTCGCCATGCTCGGTGAATTTGATCGCGTTGTTGAGCAGATTGAGCAGAACCTGCCCGAGCCGCAGCGGGTCGCCGATCAGCCGCGAGGGCACGTCGGGGGCGACCTCGAAGGCCAGCTCCAGATTCTTCTCGGCGGCCCGCATCGCCGTGACGTTGGCGGCACTGTCGAGGACCGAATTTAGATTGAAGTTAATGGTTTCGATGGTGAGTTTTTCAGCCTCTATTTTTGAAAAATCCAGAATGTCGTTGATGATGTTCAGAAGCGTCGTCGCCGAGGACATGATTTTTCTTAAATAGTCCTTTTGCCGGTTGTCGGCGCTCGCCTTGAGTGCCAGTTGGCTCAGGCCGATCACGCCATTCATCGGCGTGCGGATTTCATGACTCATGTTGGCGAGGAATTCGGACTTGGCCCGGTTGGCCGCCTCGGCCCTGAGCCGGGCCTCGTCCAGGGTCCGCGACAGCAATTCCAGCTGGGTTTGCTTGTTGTTGAGTTCCGCCTCCGAGTTCAGCTGCCGGCTGAAGATCACGTGATGGGCGATGACCAGAATACTGACGAGCAGAGTCGCGATGATCCCAAACAGACGGTTGATCGGTGATGACATCTGAGGTTGTAAAACCAGAATCGACCAGCCATCATCATTGATCACTTTCCGGCTGGCCGAATAGCGTTTGCCATCGAGCTGGAGCCAGGCGCCGTCCGCGGGTTCCGCGGCCAGCGCCGGGTGCAGATTCGGCTCGATGAACTGCCGGGACTCGATGATCCGCCGTTTGGTCTCCTCTGACAGCGGCCACAGGCTGCGCAGGCGCATCTCGGGCCGGCTGCCGAACAGCACGATGCCGTTGGCGTCGACCAGATAGGCGTTTTCGAGGGTGGTGAAGCCGAGGTTGCGGGCGCTGAGCGGCTTCTTGATCGCGGCGACGCCGATCACCCCGGTCCCCGCGCGGTCGCGCACCGGGTAGCTGGCATAATAGCCGGCCTCAAGGGTGGTGACACCAAAGGCGAAATAGCGGCCGGGCCCGCCGGCCAGCGCGGTCTTGAAATAGGGGCGAAAGCCGTAGTTCTTGCCCTGGAGACTGGCCGGCTCATTGCGGTTGGAGGCGGCGATGACCGTGCCGTCGCGGGTCATCAGATAGGCCAGACTGCCGCTGGTGGCGCGCTGGAAGCTGTCGGTGAGGCTCATCGCCGCCGCGGCGCCGGCCGGCGAGAGATCGGTCAGGGCGGTGGCCAGAGTGGCCATCGCCTGAACCGCGCCGTCGGTGGCCTGCATCTCGGTGTCGAGGTTGTTGGAGAGCAGCGACATCTCGACCCGCATCTCGTCACGCAACTCGCCGTCGAACATCCGGCCCAGCCAGTTGGTCAGCGAGAAGCCGAGCCCGAGGATCGCGGCAAGGCTGCAGAGGATCAGCCAGCGGTGGCGGCGCATCTTCAGCCGCAGCGTCCGGGTGGCGATCTGCTCGACCTCGGACTGCCACAGCGCCACCGTGATGGCTACCGCCAGCAGGCCGCGGACCAGCTGGACCGGCACCCCGATGACGGCCAGAACCAGCGGCGGATTGAGCCAGTGCGACGGGGGCAGCGCCGACACCGGGACCACCAGACCGGCGGCGACGCCGTACAGCACGAAAGCCCCCGCAGCCAGCCTCAGGGTGGCTTTCCGTCCGCCGGTGCGGCCGCCGGCCTGCCGGGCCAGCAGGATGGCGGCGGCGAGGCATCCCGGCACCGCCAAAAAATAGCGGGCGACGCCATTCGCGGTGGCCGGATCGATGGCCACGCTGGCGCCGACCACCGCGGCCAGCGGCAGCGCCACCAGCCAGCGGCCGGGCCACCACGCCAGCCGCCGGCCAAGGCCGGCACGGCCGAACTCGAACAGCACCGCAAACGAGGCCGTCATCAGGCTCAGCCGGGCCAGATCCAGCACCGATGAGGCGCCGGCGTTGAGAGCATAGAGATCCAGCCACTCGCTGCCGCCGTGGCTGAGGCCGAACAGTCCGAGCAGCAACCAGGGGAGATCGCCCTGATCCTTGGAATGAATTGACAGGCAGATTACGCCGAGCAGGACAAAAGCCAGACCGTAAACGAAAAACACGTAGTCAATCTGGGTGGTCCAGAACGCCGGCATGACGGAGTCATTCCCTGTCCAGTAAATATATACCAAAGGACGTGTTATTGTATTCAGTGATGCTTGTGTTGTCGTATTTAGTCATAACATTATCTGAAATTTTCGCCCGCTTCACGTGCCATTGTGCCCTGACCGAGCAATTGTGCGAACGGGCGGGCAGACACGGGCGGGCGGGCCAGAAGGCCCTGGCCTTCGAGGCCGCCCTTGGCGTTTCAGCCTGTCGGCCTGGAGCGGCCGATCTTCAGCGTGTCCGCCGTGAGTCGGCGCAGACCGCTGAGGCAGGAATAGCCGGCGCCGGAAATAAGCACCGACTCGGTCAGTTCGATTCCAAGTGCTGTCGCTCAGCAAGTGCCGGGCCGCTCCGTTTGGCCGATCCCTCGGCGGAATAGAGGGGCATGGCCCGTTTTCGTCGCCACCGTCGGGCTTCGTGGTCGGGCCGGCATGCTTCGGCCGCCCGCCGCTCTGGTGCTGCCGGGCCACGGCGGCGGCCCTGCGGGGCTCCCATGCCGGCCCAGCCGGCCGTAATCATTTGACCCGCAGCCGGAATGCTGTCACACCTCATGGCAACGGCTCCCGCCGGAGTGGTGGGGTCGGTTTCCGCAGCGCCGCACCCGCGGTCCGGAATGTCTTTCACCCGGCCCCTTCCGGCTCGCGCGCGGTGGTGGCCTCAATGGCGCCATCGCCCTGCCGCTTCACCAACTCGGCCGACCCCGGCACGTAGGGGGGCTCCGGGGATGGACGCTGCGCGCGACCAGGGATTTCATGACTCTCTTTTCCGAACTTTCTCTCCGCCCCGAAATTCAACAGGCCCTGATTGCCCAAGAGTATCGGACGCCGACGCCGATTCAGGCCGGCGCAATTCCGCCGGCCTTGCTCGGCCGCGACATTCTGGGCATCGCCCAGACCGGTACCGGCAAGACCGCAGCCTTCACACTGCCGATCCTGCAGCGCCTCGCCGAGACCCGGGACCGGGTCCGCGCCGGCGGCGCCCGCTCGCTGATCCTGACGCCGACCCGCGAACTCGCGATCCAGATCGGCGAGAGCATCCGCTGCTATGGGGCTGGCCTCTCCCTGCGCTCGGCGGTGATCTTTGGCGGCGTCGGGCAGGCGCCCCAGGTTTCGGCGCTGCGCGGCGGTCTCGACATCCTGGTGGCCACCCCCGGCCGCCTGCTCGATCTCATGAACCAGGGCCACGTCCGCTTCGACCGTCTGGAGGTCTTCGTGCTCGACGAGGCCGACCGCATGCTCGACATGGGCTTCATTCACGATGTCCGCAAGGTGATCGCGACCCTGCCGGCCCGGCGCCAGACGCTGTTCTTCTCGGCGACCATGCCCGGCGAGATCAGCAGCCTCGCGGCGCGTCTGCTCAAGGACCCGGTGCGGGTCGAGGTCGCGCCGGTCGCGACTACGGCCGAGCGGGTCGAGCAGCAAGTGATTTTCGTGCCGGCGGCGGTCAAGCGTCATCTGCTGGTCGATATGCTGGGCAAAGATGCCGGCATGGACCGGGTGATGGTCTTCACCCGGACCAAGCACGGCGCCAACAAGGTGGCCGAGCATCTGGTCAAGGCCAACGTCTCGGCGACCGCGATTCACGGCAATAAGTCGCAGAGCGCGCGGCAGGCGGCCCTCGAGGGCTTCCGCGCCGGTACGGTGCGGGTGCTGGTGGCCACCGACATCGCGGCTCGCGGCATCGATGTCGATGCCGTTTCCCATGTCGTCAACTTCGAGTTGCCCAACATTCCCGAAAGCTACGTTCATCGCATCGGGCGCACCGCCCGGGCCGGGGCCTCGGGGATCGCGGTGGCGTTCTGTGACGATGGCGAGGAGCGGGGCTACCTGCGCGACATCGAGAAGCTGACCCGCGTCCGTCTCACCGTGGTCGATCCCGGGCCGATGGCGCCGGTGCCGGCGTCCCAGGCCCATGCGCAGCCCGTGGTGCCGCCGCGCTCCGCGGCCCGGCCGCCGCGCCGCGACGGTCAGGGCCAGGGTCACGGCCATGGCGATCATTCGGGAGCGCGGGAGCGCGGCCGGCGGGATGCGCCGGCGCCGGTCCGGGCCGCGGTCCCCGCCGGCCGCGATCGCCCCCGGACTCCCCGGGCCGAGCGTTCCGAGCGCAGCGGTCCCTCGGCGTTCGGCGATCTGGTCTCGGCCCTGAACGGCGGTCCCGCTCCCCGCAAGGCGGACGGTCAGCGTAAATGAACGAGGACGAGCCGCCGGCCACCAGAGAGGCCGGCTCCGACCCCGCGGCTCCCGACCCCGGTCCCGACACCGCCAGCCCGGACGGCATGTCGCCCGCGGCGTTTCTCGGCTGGTGCCGGAGCATGGGGTTCGGGCCGGATCAGGCGGCGGCGGCCCTTGGCTGCGGCCGCAATCGGGTCGAGGACTATGGCCGGGAGGGGACGCGGATTCCGCGCTTCGTCCAACTGGCCTGCGACTGGATCGAGGCCCGGCGCGGCATGAAGAACCTCCACGGCGCGATTGCCGCGCGGATGAAGACGCCGATGTCGGGGCCGGGCTTTCGGGTCTGGTGCGCGGCGATCGGCGCCGACCCGGCCCGGCCCTGGCTGCTCGCGACCCTGCTCGGGGTGCGCACCAGCAAGGTCAGGGCCTGGCTGGAGGGGCGCGCCGAGGTGCCGTGGACGGTTCGCCTCGCCTGCCTCCGTCTGGGCGACCGGGCAAAGCCAAAAGCCTGACTGTGCGCCGGTGTGCCGGCCCGGCAACGCTCAGGGGCCGGCGCCGATCGCGGCCGCCAGGGCCGAAACCGTGCCCTCGATCTGCTCATCGACCGCGGCGAACCCGGCCGGGACCTCGATGGCGAGCCGAATGGCCTCGGCCGGCCGCCCGGTCCGGCAGGCGATCACGATCTCGTGGGCCAGGGCGGCCAACCGGGCAAGGCCGAGGTTGCCGGCATTGCCTTTGAGGGTATGGGCTTCGCGCTCGAGGGTGACGGCATCGCCGTCTGCCGCCGCCCGGGCGATCACCGCCACCCGGCGCCGGGTTTCACCGAGGAAGGCCGCGACCAGTTCGCGGGCATCGGCGGCGCTGAAATCCTCGATCACCTGCCCGAGCACCACCCGATCGATGTCGGGGGCGGCATCGGCCCCGGCGGGTGCGGCGGGCGCCACCGGGGCGGGCGCCGCGGTCCCGGTCCAGTGGGCGATCAGCGCCAGCATCTGGGTGCGGTCGACCGGCTTTGAGAGGTAATCATTCATGCCGGCGGCCAGATAACGTTCGCGGTCGCCGCTCATGGCATTGGCGGTCAGGGCGATGATCGGCACCGTCGCCGCCGGACCCTCGAGGGCGCGAATGGCCCGGGTGGCGCTGACGCCGTCGAGTTCAGGCATCTGGACGTCCATCAGCACCAGATGGTAAGGCAGCGTCCGCACCGCCTCGATCGCCTCCAGGCCGTCGGCGACGACATCGACACGGTAGCCGGCCTTTTCCAGCATCCGGGCCGCGACCTGCTGGTTGGTAACGTTGTCCTCGGCCAAGAGAATGCGGGTGCGCCGGCTGCCCTCGGGCGGCGGGCGGACCGGGGCGGTCGCGGCCTGGTGCTGGCTGGCCGGGGCGGCGGCGGCCGGCGCCGCGAACGGGATCACCACCGCGAACGTGCTGCCCCGGCCGACCGTGCTTGCGACGCTGATCGTGCCGCCCATCAACTCGACCAGCCGCTTTGAAATGGCCAGGCCCAGCCCGGCGCCGCCGTGCCGGCGCGAGACCGAGGAATCGACCTGGGAAAAGCGGGTGAACAGTTGGGCGAGCCCGGCGGCAGGAATGCCGCAGCCGGTATCGATCACAGCGAAGCGGAGCCTCAGCCGCGCCCCGGCCGGTTCGGCGGCGCCTTTGTCGTCTGCGGTGATCATCAGGGTCACCGATCCGCTCTCGGTAAATTTGATGGCATTGCCGAGCAGATTGAGCAGAATCTGGCGCAAGCGCCCGGAATCGCCGTGAAGCCGGCCGGGCAGGCCGGGCGCGATGGTGGCGGTCAGGGCCAGGGCCTTGGTTTCGGCCCGGGGCAGGGCGATGTCCAGCGTCAGCCGGATCGCCTCGGCGAGATCGAAATCGACCTCCTCCAGGGTCATCTTGCCGGCCTCGACCTTGGAATAATCGAGCACGTCGTTGAGAATGGTCAGCAGGCCCTCGGCCGACAGCAGGACGGTGGCGGCCAGGGTCCGCTGTTCGGCCGAGAGCGGACTGTCGAGCAGCAGACCGGTCATGCCGATGATGCCGTTCATCGGGGTGCGGATTTCATGGCTCATGTTAGCCAGAAAATCCGATTTCGCCCGGTTGGCGGCTTCGGCCCCGGCCCGGGCCTGCTCCTGCCGGGCAATCAGCCGGGCGATCCAGACCACCAGCACCCCGAGCACGGTGATGAACGCCACCGCGCCGGCGCCGAGGAACCACGCCGTGTGCAGCCAGGTGCCCAAGATCAGGTCCTCGGCGGCGGTGATGTTGATCGCCAGCGGGTAATCCTTGACCAGACGCGGTGCGATGATGCGGAACCCAGGGGTGCCGCCCTCGGCCAGCCGCGGCCCGGTGACCACCAGGGGGCCGGCGTCGATGTTGGTCAAAACCTGCTGAAAGGCCGCTTCGCCGGCGAACGAGGTGCCGAGCAGGTGAGCGCGCTCGGGGTAGCGGGCGAGCAGAATGCCGTCGCTGCGGAACAGCGAGATCGCGCTGCTCATGCCCATCGAACTGGCCTGATAGAAATCCTGGAAGAACCGGACCTCGAGGCCGGTCAGCACCAGCCCGATGGTGGTACCGGCGTGATTGCGGATTTTCCGCGTGAGATAGAAGGTCCAGCGGCCGGTGCCGCGATTTTGCACCGGGATGCTGAGAAAGGTTTCGAGTCCGGGGTTGGCGAAATGGCTGCGGAAATAGTCGCGGTCGGCCAGATTGATCGGTGGCGGCGGATAGCTGCGGCTGAAATTGACCACGTCACCATTGGCGGCGACGATGGTGGTGACGTCGATCTGCGGCACGCCGCTGGCCTTGTCGCGCAGCATGTCGAAAATGGCCGGGCTGCCCATCACCCGCCGCAGCGCCGCGTCGTCCTCGACGCCCAGTTCATGGACCCGGTCGGTGATGCCCTTCAGCACCAGATCCGCGGCGGTCATCGATTGGTGCGAGTGTTCCGCGATCACCAGCGACAGGTTGGTCAGAGTGTGCTTCCACTGGTCGACGGCGTCGGCGCGGCTTTTCCAGATCACGAACGAGGCGCTGGCCGCCGTCGCCACGATTGCGATCACGCCGAAATGGATCACGATCCAGCTCATGCGCCCAAACCTGGGTTTTCCGGTTCCCGCTGCCATGTCAGACCTCTCCGCCCCGACGCCGAAGCGATCCCAGTGTAGTTCGCCCGGCGCCGTTTGGGCAGCCCAAGACTGTCCCGCCGCCGCCGGCCGAGCGCTCAGGGATTTGGTGGTCCTTTGATGCCGTGGTAAAGCTCTGGAGCGCGTTGATCGTGGCCTCGTCCTCGGTCAGCGGTTCGCCGCCCGAGGCCAGCCGCCGCGTGATCTCTGCCAGCATCACCAGCTTGTCTTGCCGCGAGGTCGGACGGGGGTGGCGCAGGAGGCGGGCATGGGCACACCGCGAGACGTCCGGCTAAACATCAACCCTCAGACCCATCCCGACGATATTTTCATCCGGTATCTTGAAGCAATCTGATGGCTGCGCGGCACCAGTTGAAGCCTGAAGGGAATGAAAAGTTAATGTGCTGGTGTCGTCATGGTTTACTTTCAATGAAGTCAAAAACGAATCAATTATTTACTTGATGGCGTTGGCTGTCATTTGATTTCGTTAAATAAACACTCATAAACTCCCTCACATCTCTATTTGCTTTATTTCAAGATAAACGTCAACCAGATGAACTATGTCGTGTATTTGCTTCATTTTTTTCCAATTCTCTTCTGAGATTTTTATATGAAACCAGTATTCAATCGCGATCTTAATCGATTCCATGTCCGATTGCCCGGCGTCAAGCTCGCCGACAACGTCAGTGTCCGACTTGATGTTTTGTAGCTCGACCCCCAGCTCTTCGGAGACAACGCGCCGGACATTCATGGTGATCGTGGCGATGTCAATGACCTGGTTCAACTGAATACTCATGGTTCCTTCTCCACCACCCGTCCAGCCTTTTCCTGCCCGCCGCGGCTCCGGGACGGCGCCCAGTGAAGCACGGTTGTGACCGCTTGGCCAGCGGCGACAGCGGTCATTGATGGGCCGCAGCCGCTGGATTGATTGACATCGGGCCGCGACCCTGATGTAACCTCGTCTGCCGTGAGGTCCCCAGGGAGCAAAAGGCTTGCCCGCGCTTGACACCAACACAGTCATCATCTCCTCCAGCGCCATTAATCTCTGTGTTGGTTTGGTCATGTTAGCTTTCTCTCAAAGGAACAGCATCGTTCGGACTCATTGGTCTGGCGCGCTGATCGCCTTTGGCATCGCCGGTTTGCTGATCGGGTTCAGGGATGTCCTTCCGGTATGGTTGGCAAATATTCTGGCGAATATGATCATCGGCGTCTCGGTGGTGCTGATCCATCGCGGAACACTGATCATGGCTTGCCGGCCACCGCCGGACGGGCTATATTTTATTTCTGTGTTTGCTCTTGGAGCAATATACTACCAGTTCACCATTGTAACCCCCGATGTCGGTATTCGCCTCTTTTTTGTTTCGATTTTTCGCGTACCTTATTTCATAAGTTCAGCGGTGACGCTGCGATCCACGCCAAGGTTCCGCACCCTGTTCAGCACTACGGCCCTGATCTGGCTCCTCGCGGCCGGCGCCGGCTGGTATCTTCTGCGCGGCTGCCTCGCTCTGTCGTCGAATGAATGGGCGGTACTGCTGCGCACGGGTTCGATGCAGAGCGTCAACTTTCTGATTGCCGCCGCCGGAAACATCCTGATCACGGTTGCGCTGTCCCGGGTCGAAGCCGAGCAGGCGATTCACCATGCCTCGGCCCTGGCCGTCCAGCTGCAGGCGCAGAGCGACGGCCTCGAAGCCGCGGTTCTGGAGCGGACGCGGGAACTGGAGGCGGAGGTTTTGGAGCGCAAGGCGGCGGAGCGGGCCGAAACGGCCGAGAAGGAACGCGCCGAGGCCGCCCTCGAAGACCTGCTGGCAACCCAGCACCATTTGATTCAGGCCGAGAAGATGGCCTCGCTGGGCCGACTGGTCGCCGGGGCCGCTCACGAGATCAATACGCCGCTCGGCGTCGCGGTCACGATGGGGTCCCTGCTGTCCGACCGCCTCAATGAACTGGCCGCCAGCCTCGGGTCGGGACGGCTGAAGAAGCAGGAGATGGAACGCTTCGTTGCCGAGGCGCAGGAAGGGTTTTTTCTGCAACTGGCCAATCTTGGCCGGGCCGCCGATCTGATCCAAAGCTTCAAACAGGTTGCGGCAGACCAGGTCAGTGATGACCGGCGCCAATTCCAGATGAACACCCTGCTCTTTGACATTATGATAAGTCTGGGGCCGGTTTGGCGGAAGCCCGGTCACCGCGTCGACATCGCGTGTCGGGACCCGATCGAACTCGTGAGTTATCCCGGGGTGATTTCACAGATTTTGACTAATCTTATCACCAACTCGGTGATTCACGGCTTTGAAGCGGGGCGGCGCGGCGTGTTGACCATTGAAGCCGTGCTGGTCGATCCCGGGACGGTCGAGCTATCCTATAGCGACAACGGCGCCGGAATCGCCGCGGAGGCCCGGGGCAAGGTCTTCGAGCCCTTCTTCACGACCCGACGAAGCCTTGGAAGCACCGGACTGGGTCTGCATATCGTTTACAATCTGGTCGTGGCCAAGCTCGCCGGCACCATCGATCTCTATTCCGAGGTGGGGCAGGGGGTCCGCTTTGTGATGCGGTTTCCGCGCTCCCTGGATCTCCCGCCTGCAAGCCGGCCGTGACCCGCCCCGGGCCGCCGCTCCCCAATCGGGCGCCGGCGCTGGCGGGCGATGGTATCGCTGTTTCAACAATTTCAGGAGAAAATATCCAGATTTCGCCGCGCGGCGACCCCCTCCGGCCGATCCGATACTGTGCGACCGCGGCGGAGATCGGGACCCTTTCCGTCGTGGCGGCGGCCATCACCATCGGCCGGCGATCGATTTATCGTCCGTGGGAAATTGTCCAGACGACCCCGGCCGACTATATGGACAGGGGGCTTCATTTATAGCCGATTTTGAGTGACCCTCAGCCGCCCGGCTTGCGCAGGACACCGGGGTGACGAGTTGGCGGTGGAGGGCTTTTGAGATGGCAGGGAACTCGGTGCGGCACGGAACGGACCGGGCGTTGAGAGGCGCCGGCCGTCGGGTTTCGTTTGAGCCGCGCCAGCCCGCGCCACCGGGTTACAAGAAAACATTCAATATGAGCGGTACGAGATAAAAATGAACAGGAATAAATACTACCTTAATCTTGGGGTGTCATTCGCTATCATGGGGGCAATTGCCATTGCCGCCTTGACGGTCAGGCATTTCTATCTGGAATCAAGAAGCGATCAGGCGACCGTCACTTTGAATACGGCGCAGTCTCTGGGCCAGACCATTGAAAACTTTGTCGACACCATCGATTACGTTCTTCAGGTTTCCGCAGAGGAAATCGAACATCAGATTGCCAGCCATCCGCAGGAGAGCACATCCATCAGCAGTTTCCTGGCCCGGCAGCAGCAACGTTTTCCCTATATCGACCTGTTGCGGGCAACCAACGCAGAGGGTGAAACAATCCATGGCCAAGGCGTTGACCCGGCCCAGCGGGCCAGCCTCGCCCAGCGCGATTATTTCAAGCGTTTGCGGCAGAATCCAAACCTCGGCATGGTGATTGCTGAACCAATCATCGGCAAAATATCACAAAAGTGGCTCTGGCTGATGGCCCGGCGGATCAACAATCCGGATCGCTCCTTTGCCGGTCTGGTCTACGCCTCGATATTCATTGATGATCTGGTCCGGATGTTCGAACAGACCAGACTGCCGAAAGGCAGTATAATCTCCCTGCGTGACCAGGAGATGAGGCTGCTCGCCCTCGCTCCGTCCGAAAACGATCGTCCGGCGCCAATTGGCGATACCAAGATTCCGGCAGAACTGCAGGCCTTGCGGGAAAGTGATGCACGGGAAGGCACCTGGGTCGGCGGATTGTCCGGCGGGGACGAGATCAGTCGCACCTATTCCGTTCGCCGGAGCGGCAGGTATGGCTTCACGGTCCTGGTGGGGGTTCCCGTGGCCGTGGCGACAGCCGAGTGGCAACAGCAGTCGGTCGTGGTGATTGGATTTCTGGTGGCGTTCATGTTGGGATCGCTGCTTTTTGTCAAGCTCATGGCCCGGAAATGGGAGCAGGAGATTCTGGTTGTCTCCCTGGCAGCGCGGGAACGGGAGAAAAACTTTCTTCAGACTCTGATCCGAACAATTCCAGATCTGATCTGGCTGAAGGATAAGGATGGGGTTTATCTGGCCTGCAACCGGGAATTTGAAAAGTTCTCTGGCAGGCCTGAATCGGAGATTGTCGGGCGAACCGATTACGACTTCATGAGCCCGGAGCTGGCCGAGTTTTTTGTCGGCCACGACCGGGCCGCGATGGCCGCCGGCCGCCCGACCATCAACGAGGAATGGATCACCTATGCCGACGGCGGCTATCACGCCCAACTGAGAACCACCAAGACGCCGATGCTCGCGGCCGACGGCAGCCTGATCGGGGTGCTGGGCATCGCGCACGACATCACGGGGTTGCGGCGCCAGGAAGAGGCGCTGCGCCGCAGCGAGGAGACCCTCAATCGCGCCCAGGCGGTCGCCCATATCGGCAGCTGGCAACTCGACATTGTCAGCGGCAGACTGGAATGGTCGGAGGAGACATACCGCATCTTCGGCCTTCGGCCCACGACGCCGCTAGACCTGGACGGCTTCATCGCCTGCATTCATCCAAGCGACAAGGATGCGGTGGCCGCCGCCTGGACCCGGGCGCTTGGCGGCGCACCCTACGACATCGAACACCGAGTTGTCGCCGCTGGCGAAACCCGCTGGGTCCGGGAACGCGCGGTCGTCGAGTTTGATGCGGCCGGCCGGGCGGTTTCGGGCATCGGCACCGTGCAGGACATCACCGACCAACGGCTTCTGAAGGAAAAACTCGACGAAGCCTTGCTGTTCATGGGCGAGTCGCAGTCGATTGCCCATGTCGGTGGCTGGAAGCTGAATCCGGAGAGCGGCTATGTGACGTGGACCGATGAGATGTACCGGCTGGTCGGACATCCGCGATCTGAACCGATCGACCTGTCATCCGCACTGATCTATTACTCACGAGAGGATCTCCAGTCCGTTGTCAAGCTGTTGGAGACGGCCTGGGAAACCGGCGCCGGCTTTGTCCGGGAGTGCCGGGTGATCACTCGCAGCGGAAATCAGCTTTGGGTCGATCTTCGCTGCATCGGCCGGGTCACGCGCCCCGATGGCGATTACATCGCCGGCACCCTCCAGGATATTTCACGACACAAGAACGCCGAGGCGGCACTGAACGAGGAGCGCAGAGCCCGTGAATCGATCATCGACTCGATCCCCGGCATCTTTTATGCCATGGATCAAACCGGGAAGTTCCTATTCTGGAACCGGAATTTCGAACAGGTCACCGAACGCGACCCTGAAGACATCGCCGAACTGACCGCAGTCGATCTGTTTTCGGGAGATGCCCGGGCACTCATCGCCGACGCTATCCACGAGGCCTTCGAGCGGGGCGATGCCGTGGCGCAAGCCAGTCTGGTGACCAAAAGTGGCCGGGAGCTGCCTTATTTCTTCACCGGACGCCGCGTCGACATCGCGGGGCGGACGATGATTGTCGGCGCCGGCATCGATATCACCCTGCGCCTCGCGGCGGAAGACGCCTTGCGGAGACTGAATTCCGAACTTGAAACCCGGGTCGCCGAACGGACCGCGGCCTTGCAAGAGGCGCACCGGAAACTGGTCGATACCCAGTTTGCCATGGACGCGGTCGGCATCGGCATCCTCTGGGTGGATTTCGACAGCGGACAGATTATTCACGCCAATCGGTTTGCCGCCGAGTCCCTGGGCTACACGGTCGGAGAGTTCCTCCGGCTCAGGGTCACCGATATTGACCCCCATTACACGGAAGACCGCTTCCGGGCCAACAATCAACGCATTCGGGACGAGGGGCATCTCCTGTTCGAGACCGAGCAGAAAACCAAGGGCGGCCGGATCGTTCCGGTTGAGGTCAACGTCTACTACCATCCCGCCGCGGACGGTGCCGGGCCGCGCATGATCGCCTTTCAGTCGGATATCACCCAGCGCCGGGAGGCACAGCAGGCTTTGCTGAAGGCCAAGGAGGCGGCGGAGGCGGCCAATCAGGCAAAAAGCGCCTTCCTGGCAAACGTGAGCCACGAAATCAGAACGCCTCTCAATGCCATTCTTGGCCTGAATCATCTGATGCGCACCGAAAATCTGTCGCCGTCGCAGGTCCAGCGGCTGGCCAAGATGGATGTCGCCGGCCGTCACCTTCTGTCGATCATCAATGACGTGCTCGATCTTTCCAAAATCGAGGCCGGCGGGCTCGAACTCGAGACCAGCAACTTTCATCTCTCGGCCGTCCTCGACAACGTCGCCTCGATTGTCCGGGAGTCCGCGATCAGCAAGGGACTGGCGCTGGAGATTGACCCCGACGGCGTGCCGCTCTGGCTGAGGGGAGATGTCACGAGGTTGCGTCAGGCCCTGCTCAATTTTGCCGGCAACGCCATCAAGTTTACCGAGCGGGGGTCGGTCACCCTGCGCGCCATTCTGCTCAGCGGCCAGGGAAATGACCTTTCGGTCCGGTTTGAAGTCCAGGATACCGGCATCGGCCTTACCTCTGAGCAGGCGCGGCGGTTATTCCAGGTGTTCGAGCAGGCCGACAGCTCGACGGCGCGCAAATATGGCGGCACCGGCCTCGGTCTGGCCCTCACCCGCCGCCTGATCGATCTCATGAAGGGAACGGTTGGCCTCGACAGCACCGTGGGTGTCGGCAGTACGTTCTGGTTTACCGTTCCCCTCCAGCGGGGCCACGGTCCGATGCCGCAACAATCGAGCGGGGGGTACCGTCGCAGCGCCGAAGTTCAGCTCAGGGAGAAGCATCGCGGCGCCAACATTCTGCTGGCTGAAGACAATATCGTCAATATTGAAGTCGTGCAGCAGATTCTGCACGCAGTCGGACTGAATGTAACCGTTGCGAACAATGGCCGCGAGGCAATATCATTGGCCCTGACCCAGAAATTTTCCTTGATCTTGATGGACATGCAAATGCCGGAGGTCGACGGGCTTGAGGCCACCCGCACCATTCGTTCCGTCCCCGGCTATGCCAGAACGCCGATTATCGCCCTGACCGCCAACGCTTTTGTCGACGACCGGCGCGCCTGCCTGGATGCCGGCATGAACGACACGCTGACCAAGCCGGTCCACCCCGTGCAGCTCTATGGGGCGCTGGCCCAATGGTTGTCCGTCGGCGAGGCTTCGCTTCCTGACGGCGGCGGGCCTGAGGGGCCGGCCGATGATGGCCAGATCACCGAGGAGGTCGTGGTCAGAGCCCTCTCGAGGGTGCCGGGCATCGATACCAACTATGGCTTGGCGATGCTGCGCGGCCAGACCGACAAATATCTCGCGCTGCTGCGCCGGTTTTTGGTCAGCCATGGGGATGTCGGAACCCGACTTGGCACCTATCTCACTGGCCGGGACATTGCCGCCGCCCGACGGTCGATGCATGCGCTGAAAGGAGCGGCCAGCACCATGGGGCTGACGGCGATCACGGATCTGGCGGTACAGTTGGAAACCCTGCTGAAGGACGAGGGCGCGCCGGCCGGACAGGATGCGGTCATCCGGAGCCGGACGGCAGACCTCGAGACGGCTGTGCAGGCTTTGGCGGCCGCGCTGCCGCCGATCGCCTCAGACCCGCAATCGGCGGCGCCAACCCTTGATCCCAAAGCCTTGCGGTCTTTGCTGGGCGGACTGGAAACTCTCCTCGAAGAGAACGACATGGCGGCACTGACCTACATGGAGAAAAATAAGGCCGCGCTCGGCGCCGCTCTTGGCCCGGCCTTTGCGACCTGTGAGCGGCAGATCAGGTCCTTTTCCTTCGAGGCGGCTGTGGCGACGCTCCACAGTATTCAGTGACCGAGGCGGTAACTCATGATGTTCCAAGACTATGATAGGGGCGGCCCATCACTTAGCAAAAGCATTCTTGTGGTTGATGACACCCCGGAAAATATTCAATTCATCGGCGGCCTGCTCCAGCGCGACTATCGGGTGCGCGTCGCCAACAACGGCGCCGGTGCGCTCAGGGTGGCGGCGGCCCAACCCCATCCCGATCTGATCCTGCTCGACATCATGATGCCGGAGATGGACGGTTACGAGGTGTTGCGGCGTCTGCGTGTTGCACCGGAGACCGCCGAAATCCCGGTGATCTTCGTCACCGCCATGGATGACGTGGCGGACGAGGCGCTGGGGTTGTCCTTGGGGGCGGTCGATTACATCACCAAGCCGGTCGCTCCGGCGCTTCTGCTGGCGCGGGTGCGGACCCAACTCGACCTTAAAGATGCCCGCGACTGGCTCAAGGACCGCAACGCCGTGCTCACGGCCGAGGTTGAGCGCCGGACCGCAGACCTCCGGGCGGCCAAATTGGCCAGTGAGGCGGCAAACCGCAGCAAGAGCATCTTCATCGACACCATGAGCCACGAGTTGCGCACCCCGATGACCGGCATCATCGGCATGCTTGATCTGACGAAGACCGAAGTTCCGGCCGACAGCCCGGTCCAGGAATACCTCGGGATGGCGCTTGAGTCCGCGCGGTCGATGTCTGATCTGCTAACGGAAATTCTGGAATATTCCAGCATCGCCAACGGCGAGGTCGCGCTGTCGCGAGGCCCGACCGATATCGCGGCGCTTCTTGAAAGCCTTGCGACTCGGTGGCGGGGGGCCGCCGAAAAAAACAGCCTCGGCTTCATCCTTTCGCTCGACCCTGCGCTTGCCCGGGACGTGATCTGTGATGGCTCCAGGCTCAGCCGGGCGCTCTCGATCCTTCTCGACAATGCCTTGAAATTCACTCGCTGCGGCGAAATCGAACTCGGCGGCAACGCCGGTTCACCGGGCCTGCATTTATGGGTCCGCGATACCGGCATTGGAATTGCCGAGAGCGACCAGGCGCGGATCTTTCAGCCCTTTGAGCAGATCGATGGCTCGATGAAGCGCCGGTACGGTGGTGCCGGGCTCGGGCTTGCCATCGCCCATCGCCTCATCGACCTGATGGGAGGGACCCTCTGGCTGGAAAGCGTTCCAGGCCATGGCGCCACGTTTCATATCGGGCTTGGCCTGTAGCGCGTGAAAAGGGGTGCCGGCGGCCAGAGACGCCGATCGGCCGGAGTGACGAGTTCGCCGGCCAATGCCGGCTCTCTGCGGGTCCGGAAGTCCCGCCCTGATGTCCGAGCCACCAAACAGCGAGAAGCAGCCGAGTTGTGTGTCGCCAAGGGCACACGGCAATGGATTGTTACAAACCGGAAACGCGAGCGTTGCGGGTCGCTTGACAGTTTAAAGAAAATAATATTTAAGTAAAAACAAGATTGTAAACAATCAGACTGTTCCGGGTTTGATCAATGACATATAATAGCGAGTGCGCCCAAACTGTTGGAGACAATATTGCAGCGCAGCTAGGCCGCGGTGTAAAAAACCGGCCTTGGGTTGCTTTGGTAGTATTTCTGTCGACATACTTCCTGATTTGGTCAATCGCCCCCTTGCTTGTATGCAATACCATCAACAGGGATACCGTGCAGATTGTCTATTGGGGCAATGAGCTTCAGCTTGGGTATTTCAAGCACCCGCCGTTAATCTCGTGGATTACAGAGTCTGTTATATTTCTTTTTGGAAACAATGAAATTTTTATTTATTTCACAAGCGAAATTATGATGATAGTCGCTTTTTTATTTTCGTATCGCGTTTCGAGGAAGTACCTCTCACCAACCCAGGCGACCATGGCCATAACGGCCCTGCCGACCATGGCCTACTATAGTTATTTGTTGCCGCACCTTAATCACAACATTATTCTGATTCCCTTCTGGGCTCTGACAATTTACCTGGCCTACGAAGCGATTGAGGAAAGGAAAAAGGCCGCCTGGATACGGCTGGGGTTGTGCATCGGCTTCGGTATTCTGAGCAAATATACCATTTTGATCATGCCGGTGATTATTTTGGCCTATATTGTCGCGACGCCAGCGCACCACACACTTCTGCGTCAGCGGGAGTTGTGGCTCGGCGTCGCCGTGTGCCTGCTGGTCGTCACGCCTCATCTGATCTGGCTGGTCCGGAACGACTTTCCGACCCTGCACTATCTGGTGTCCTCGTCGATCGAGGCCGGTGAGGACAGCTGGGTTCTCGGCCACCTGCTCAACCCTCTGGAGGGACTGCTAAAAATTTTGGGGATGTGCGCCTCGCTGGCCCTGGCCATCATCGGCGGGCTGGGCCGGCCGCGCCGGCAACTGGGGCGGCTGCGCAGCCGGGACCGCTTCCTGCTGTTCATGACCCTGGGGCCGGTGCTGCTGGTGATCGCGCTGTCGTTTCTGACCGGCGGCGGCATCCGTCACGAGTGGGTGCTTCCGTTCTTCGTTACGCTGCCCACTCTCATTCTGCTGCTGTTCTACCCTGAGCCGACGGCGCGCGAGGTCAGGCGGTTCAGGGTCTGGGTTTCTGGCGTCTCTCTGGCCATGATTGGCGTGTTTCTTGCCATTTATTCGGGCGCCCTGTCGCTGGCGACCGAAGCCGAATGGGTCAGATTTCCGGCCCGGGACCTCGCCGCCGGCGTGTCCGAAGGGTGGCAGACGGTGTGCCGGGGGCCGGTTCCCGTGGTTATCGGCGACAGCTGGCTGGCGGGAACGGCGGCATACGGGTTGCCCGAGCGGCCCCGGGTCTATGCCGAGGCAGACCAGACGATGGCGCCCTGGCTTACCGATCAGGCGATTCGCGAGACCGGGGCGGTGATTGTCTGGGAAGCCGATCACAAGGGCCGGTTCCGCGAGATGGATCATATGGACGAGGTCGCGGCCGACCGGCCGGCCGACTGGTTTCCCGGCATCCCTGCCCTCGAGGCCCGATTCGGAACGCTGGTCAGGCTCCACGACATCGTGCTCGAATACCCGGCCCTGACCGGCCTGGAACCGGTGCGGCTGAGCCGCGCCGTGATCCCGCCGTCCCGGCCTTGTCCCGAGGTCATCGCCGCGAAATAAGGCAGAGTCACGCCGGCGACTCTGCTCCGACGGGCGGTCGCTGTCCCAGGCGCTCAGAAGTACGACTGGAGGGTGCCGCGGCGGCGGATATCCAGGGTCGCGCAGTGAAACGCCCCTCCGAAGGGGCCATAGCTCAGGAACGGACAGGGGATCGGATCGAAGCCCCAGTCCTTGAAGGCCCGGATCAACGTCGGCTGAGAGGCGTCGACAATCACCCGTTTTTCATCGAGCATCAGGGTGTTGATGCTGGTCCAGGGGCTGCACATCGAGATCCGGCTCATCACCCCCTCGACCGGGTCGGGATTGGGCGCGATCAGCACGTCCCAACTCTTCAGGACCGAAGGCAACCGCTCGGCATCGATATAGTCGGGATTGATCAGCACCTTGCCCGGGGCCATCGGAATGAAGCTCGAATCGATGTGCATCGGCTGACGGCACCGGGTTTCGAGTTCGTGGATGCGATAGCGGCCACCGAGATGGCGGCGCAGCCAATTGATACCGGCGAGGTTGGTCACATTGCTCTGGGTCACAAACAAGTCGCGGCCACAGCGCACGAAGTCGGCGGCATCGAACACCGGTTCGTATTCCGTGATGGTGTAGCGCAGCGGCTCGTCCTTGGCCGGAATCGTATATTTGTAATTGTACAGCTCTTCGGCCAGCTCCGGGCGAGGCGCGCTGGTCCAGCGGGCGCCCCGGGAGAAATACTCTTTGAACAGCGGCCGGTAGGCGTCGCCTTCGAAGTGACGCGAACGCCAGCACATCGGCGTCTCAATGATCTCATCGCCGATGACCAGAAAGCCGTCGCGCGGACAGGCGACACAGAAGCCGGTACTCGACCAGCCCATGGCGCGGAAGCGGCGGCGATGATTGATGATCGCCGGGCGGCGGACACGCACCCCTTCGCCTTCGAGGATGCCGATGAATCCGTCGAGTTCCTGCTGCGCCAGCTTGACCATCCACTTGGGATAGCGCCAGCCCGCGACCAGCCGGTGCAGCTTGCCGGTGAAACTCGGCACATTCAGCGTGACCGTGACGTGGTAAGGCGGGATCACCGCGCCCTCCAGCCGGCCGACGATCACTTCCTCCAAGGGATCCCATTCGTTATGGGAATTGACCGGACAGTCGGGCACATCCTGGTCTGTCATGTCGGACCCTGAATCCTGGGTGACCTTCTCTATCTTCGTCATTACGGGCTACACTATTCTGTGGGTGGCAAGAACGGCTGCGGGGGCGCGGCCGGGGAAGGGGTCTGGCGGCCCATCACGCGGCGTGACTCCAGGATGTGCCATGCCACCAGCCCAGGGACTCCGAGTACCACATCGGGAACCCGCTTGACCAGGGAGAGCGCGAGCGCGATCTCGGGACTGAGTCCGTAAAGCTGGCCGAGCAGCAGGAAGCCTCCCTCCTGCACCCCGAGCGCCCCCGGCACCGGAAACACCGCGCCGCGTACGGCCTGACCCAGGCTCTCCAGCACCAGCGACTCGGCAATGGTCGGATCTGCGCCCATGCAGGTGAGGGCAATCCAGATTTCGGCGGTACCGATGAACCAGGCAATAGCATGGAGCAGAAACGCCTCGATGATCGCCTTCCGGTCGGCATAAATCGCCTGGATATTCTGGTGCAGACGTAATTCACCGCCAAAGGATGCTTTTGGCCACCGCGCGGCCGCCTTCAACATCAGACGCTCGAAAAAGTCGAAGAGACCGAAGCGCTGGGCGATGTAAAATCCGCCGAGCCCCGCCGCCGCCGCGATGAGACCGACGATGACCCAGGTGGCAATATCGCCGCCGCGGTTGCCCGCGAGCAGGAGCGCGAAGCCGGCCAGGGTGAACAGAACCTGAGCGCAGGCCTGCAACAACAGGTCAACCAGGATGCTCGCCCCGGCCAGCCCGCCCGGAACCCCCCAGAAGGTGAGGATGCGGCCGCCGACCAGATCCCCGCCAACCGAGGCAACCGGCAGGAGGACGTTGATCGCCTCGCGAATCCAGCGAATAAAGAGGAACACCCGCGGCCGGCCCGGCGACAGCGGCACCACCAGTTGCCGCCAGCCCGCCCCTGCGAAGGCGATAATGGTCGCCCTCACCATGACGACGCCCAGCAGACCCCAGCCAACAGCGCCGATCGCTTCCAGAACGGCCATCGCGTCGTTGCCGAGGATCAAAGCGATGACCGCCAGAAGTCCAGCCAGCGTCACAGCCGCCAATCCGAGTTTCATACCGACCCACCCCAACCCAATCGTTGCCGGGCGTCATCATCGCTGAGCGGGTCGTTCGGACTCAAGCCCCCTGTCAGCCCGGCCCGAAACTGCGGCCCACAATCCGGCGTTGATCGATCCCCGCTGCCGGGGGCCGGCGACCAGCCTGGCCCCGGGGACTCCTTATACCAATTCCCACTAATTAGAACCCATTGGCCCAATCGCGCTTTCCGATGGACATGATCAGCCAAGGGCGGCTGGTGAGGGTATTCCAGGCGTGGCAGCAGTGATCGACGATGTCCTTGTAGGAGCGGAAAATCCGGTTCGAGAGCCAGTTCTCCCGCATATATTGCCAGATATTTTCAGTTGGATTGAGTTCCGGGCATTTCGGCGGTAGGGGCAGCAAGGTTATGTTGTCCGGCACCTTGAGTTTCTTGGACATATGCCATCCGGCTTGATCGAGCATGACTACGGCGTGGGCGCCTGGAGCGACCGCCTGGGAAATTTCCGCGAGATGCAGCGACATCGCGGCGGTGTCGCATTTCGGCAGGACCAACCCGGCGGCCTTGCCCTCGGCAGGGCAGATGGCGCCGAACAGCCAGGCCGATTTGGTTCTCTGATCGAGCGGAGCCGAAGGACGGCTGCCGCGTCTGGCCCAGCGGCGGGTGATTTTCGTCTTCTGGCCGAACCGGGCTTCGTCCTGCCACCATAGTTCCAAAGGCTTGCCCGCCGCGACCAGGGCGGCAATCCTATCCAGCAGCATCGGCAGTTTTTTTAAAATCTTCAATGGCGCCAGCGGCCTGAGCATGATGGCGCGGCCGGGCGGAAAGCTTGCGGTAGTTCAGAGCCCGCACTTCCCGGCTCAGGGTCTGCTCGCTCACCGACACGCCGAACCGCTCGAAAAGCCAAGCCGCCAAATCCTTCAACCGCCACCGCACCACGCCGTCGACCGCGGGGTTCGGTCCTTGGTCGATGATTGCCGCCAATGCCCGACGATGTGCGTCGCTCAGCAGCGGCGTCTGCCCCGGCGCCTTGCCAGTCAGCAGGCCATCTGGACCCTTGGCATTGAACGCCAGCACCCAGTCTCGAATAATCTGACGCCCGACAGTTCCCGTTTTCGCCGCCTCGCCACGAGAGCCGCCCTCGCAGATCACGGCAAGCGCCAGCAGGCGCCGCGTCTGCCCCGTGTCGCGCGACCGACGAGCCAAAACCCGCAAGTGTTCTGCCGTGTAATCAGCCCGAAGCGCAATACCAGCCCTCATGGCGAACCTCCCTCCGTTCGCCATCGTTGAATCAGATCGCCGGTCCTATGCCAACCCCTTTCAATGAGTCGCCGGCAGCGGGAGTTGGTATTAGTCGGAAGCGGCTAACCCCTTTTGCTTGTCTGGGAAGCGCCTGGGAAGCAGCAGGGAGAAAATTGGCGCCAATTTGGGCCAATGCGCGGCACCGTCCGGCTATGTGTCGGACACCC
>SERZ01000088.1_pt1 | contig 55704 bp, 93 predicted proteins | sample 3171461 | NCBI WGS metagenome assembly SERZ01 (sample SAMN06051861, study PRJNA518727) | freshwater metagenome | biome: subpolar coniferous forest; feature: holomictic lake; material: water; isolation source: holomictic Lake 227, 6 m depth | place: Canada: near Kenora, Ontario | collected... | reverse complement strand
TTGACCGTCCGTTTGCAGAACTGATTGTCTCAGCCCTGAAGTGGCAGGACACCTTGGGTGAAATGAGAATCTCCCTCTCGCAGGAGGGAGTCTCTTTCGATCCTACTTCTGGTAAGGCCAGCCCGAAGCCGAAGCGAGTGCGGGTTAAGAAAACGACTTGAACTGCTGCGCCCTTGAGCGCCAAAGCAATCTGTGCTGAAGCTGCTCTATCTCCCGGCGCAGGACTCGGACTTCCTGAAACGTAATCCCAGGCTGGGATTCCAGTAGATACAGTTGATCCTGCTTCTCTGCCAGTTCGTTCTCTAGGTTGATGAAGTAAGCGTCAGGAACCATTCAATGGCCTCATCATGCGGCGATCAAGCTTGTATTCGTCGAAGTAAAGCCTGATGATCTCTTCGGATTTAACAGTCTGGTATCCATACATATGTTTCAGCAGCACTTCATAGTGGTGAGGGTTGGTAACGTCGATCCCGCAGCACTGCCCAAAGACTACCGTCTTGGTGGCTCCACAGCCGTCGCAGGACTGGTGCTTATCTGTCTGCCTATCTCTTCCGCAGTAGGCGCAAGCCATCACTTCACCTCCAGGTGTCCCTCTAACATAAGCCAAAGCCAAGTGAACGCAACCCCCTCATACCAGATTGCCTCCCTGTCGTGCTTGCTTAGGTGAGGCCCAAGGACGCCATCAACAAGTTGGTGACAATGAAGACACAACATCGCGACGGGGGCGTCATGCGCTTTAAGCGAGAGGCCCTTGCCGAAGCGTTGGCTATTGGAATGACAGGCTACTACCTGCCCTTCGTTGGGTTCACGGCAGTAAAAACAATGCGGTGCCTCGCTTGCAAGCTTCAATAGTTTAGGGCTTCGGTAGTTGCTCATGCCTTCTCCAAAAGAGATGCCCCCAGTTTCCCAGGGGCATCAGCCCGATTGATACTATCTCACGGCGCTACTTCGTTTTCTTGGGCTTGACTCGCTCAGGGAGTTTCTTGCCCTTGGTTGCCTTGTCCCATTCCTTAACGCCCTTCTCCCCAAGGGCCTCATGCCCAGCAGGACTATTCACCCAACGGAGTTGCGCCTTACTTTTCGCAGGGGCCATTAGTCATCCTCCTCTTCTTCCTCATTCAGGTTGAACACTTCTCCACAGCCAGAGCATTTGTAGGTTCCGTAAGTGGAAGTTTCGTACGCGTAAAATCCGCAGAAATCACACTTAACGTGGCTCACTTCTTCTTCTTCCCAGCGGCCTGAACCTCATAGGGCGGGTTCTTGGGCGAAGCCACCTTGACGTTGTTTTTAACCTTCTTTGCCTTAGCCATTACTTACCTCGCTTAGGAATCGGCAGGGGCTTCACGCTGGGGAGCGCCTTCGCCTTGGGGAGAGGGGCCATCTGGACAGTCTGCTTGGGCAGCTTGATGGCAGGAGGGGCCTTGGGAGCAGCCATCGGCTTGGGCATTGCCATCTGGGCCTTGGGCATCTTGACGCTGGGAGTGGGGTTAAGGTCCACCGGACCCAGGAACCCGCTTGCCTTCTTCTTTGCCATGCTTTTCTCCTTGGGATACTTGTTGTAGAACGCTAGAAGGAAGTGGTCCGCGAGTGCGTCCAGATCGGACGTAGACCCGGTAATTGAAATTGTATCTCTGCCGTGCTTGGAGTCAATGAAGCAAAGCAGAACCTTGCCAAGGTGGACATCGAAGAGCGTGTAGTTGAAGGGCAGCACTGAGGACAACTTCTCGTAGACCTTCCACCGGGCTTCAGTCATCATCCGATTGCCTCCTTGATCCAGCCTAATGCTTGGCCGTTCTTGATGTGAACCGATGTTACAGGGAAGATGCGATAGCCCTGTAGTTGCGCTAGGATGGCCTTCTCGCAGTCTCTAGCGATGCCAGTGCCAGTGGAGTGCGCCCCCTTAATGAACGTGCCTCCTTGGACCTCTACGAGCAACTGGTGTCCATCCTCAAGGCGTTCACCAATGATGTCAAAGTCAAACCGGAACTTCCTCCCGGGAATGACACAGACTTCACGCTCATAGCGAATCCCTTCGGCATCAAGCTGGGCGGCAAGGTCTTCCTCAAGCTTACTCATAAGTATCCAGCGGCTTGGCCCCAAAGAACTTCAGGATTTCATCCTGGCCGACTGCTCTGGCGACGCCCCTCAGGTCTTCACACAGTTCGCGCAACGCTTCGTTGTCCTTCTTCATGTAGCCAAGGGCAGCAGCAAGGCACCACTCCCGGCCAGAGGCATCGTCAATAGACTTGGTTTCCCCGGCCATGTGGTGGATCTGTTCCCGCTGGGATTCGATCACTTCGTTCTGAAGCTTGATGATCTTCTCCATGTATTTCTTTTCTTGCTGCCAGATCAAGGACTCGTCCATCAGGCTCTCCAGGCAAGGGCGGCTACCCGCACAACGCAATACACGGCGAACAGGATACCAAGTCCCGCGAGTAGTTCGTAGGTGACCCAAGCCATGAAGGCAAGGAAGGGTTTCTTCTCTTCGATCTTCATTTTGCTCTCCGTAGGCAACCGCGCAGATACCAGACAGCGCAGCGATGATCCCCGTTAAGAGCCTTCTCTGAGGCTCCGTTGTCAACCGCCATCTTCAAGATCCGTTCGCGGGACATGGCGTAATCCTCTTGCTCGGACTCAAATTCATTGAGGGCATCCTTGATATTCATTACTCTAACCTCAGCATTTCATAGCCAATACTGTTGACGGTTTTGACTGCTTCATCAGGCGGGACTCCACGATTGACCACGATGTAAGTCGCAAGGGCCAGCCTGACAAGCTCAAAGATATCTTTGCGGGTTAGGATGGGGACGCATTTCATAGCTTCTCCAGCCAGTCTGCCATGTTGCGGTATCCCTTAGCCATCTCTAGGTGACCAGTGCCTCGCTTGAAGGCGATGTAAGTTTCGGATAAGTCTTGGATCTGACAGACACCATCGTCGGGGAAGAGCGTGGTCTGTAACGAGTAGGTTGTCCCGCCATCCATGTCGGTGTTCTGCTTGACTTGAAGGTGGCCCAGGATCACGAGACACCGCTAGAGAGCGAAGAGAGGATGGCCCGGTAACCACAAGAGCAGTCATGTGGGTGAGTCATAACCGAGCAATCCTCATCGTGGGAAGCGTAGCAACGGAAGGCTTGCTCCAGTTCATGGACCCGGGCCTCAGCCTCAAACGCTCGGTCATAGTTCTTCTTATTGAAGTGCTTGATGTCCGAGAGTTCTTCCCTCAGCACCTTGACCCTCTGCACAAGTTCCTCGGCAGACAGGAGGCGCAGTTCTTGCATCTCGATGATGTGGTCCTTAATCCTGCTCAAGGACGGCCTCAAGGATTCCCTTCTGGTAGTTTTCAAAGGTGCAACCGCCGTCAGGCCAGCGATCATTGTAGCAAACCTTAAGCAGGGCTTCCTGGAACTCATGCTCTGCCTGAAGCGCCCCCTCAAGGTCGGCAATCTCTTCGGCCCGGTCACCCTCAAGAACCTCGTCAATAGCGCAGAGGATGTCTTCATCGTTAGGGATGATGTAGGTATGGGCGCGAAGGGCGGGGAACACAGCCTGCCCAAGGAAGTCAACCCAAGTCTCTACCGAGTCAATCTCAGTCGAGTAGTGGACGCTCTGCCCACCGTGATCTGCCGTGAGAGTGAAGACTACATTTTCCATTCTGTTCTCCTTGGGATCATTCCCAGTCAAAGTATCGGTCAAACTAGCAACCAGTCAAGAGCGGCTCGTGTTTAGGTTGTGGCGTCCATCGGATAGGACACTGCATCCCGTCCCATCTGGCCCTCATCTCTGCGGGTTCGCGCAGTTGAGACTTGTGGTTTCTGGCAATGTCAGTTGAATCCACCGAGAAGAAAGGGTAGGGCCACCCTTCCTTGACGCACTGCATACCTCGTAGCATATGGATCATTGCATAGGAATGGTGCTTACTCATGGCATCAAAAGCATCTGCTACCCGACCATGCCAAGAGGGAGAACCCACCACTGAATACTCGGCAGAAGACCCAAAGCAAATCCTTGGGTAGGTATCTAGCAACTCTAGGAGGCGCTCCAGTGGATCATGTAGGTGCCATACGGGTGACACTTTCCATGCTGGGATACGAGGCGTAAGGGCTATCATCCTTGCAGTCTCTTCCCACCCAAGCCCTATGGCGTCTGGGATTACGGCCCACGTAGTAGGGCAGTCAAGATAAGGGAGCGCCCAGGCCCAGAACGCTTCAATATCGATGCTCCCTCCAGACTTACGCCAGATTGTGAAGGCCCCATTATCCAGCATCAATGACTCGGCTATAGAATGGAGTCGCTCTGCATTCCTTGGGTATTGAAACGACACACAGAAGGACGCACCATGCAGGGATTCAAGGTGCCTGACTGGCGTTATGTCTGCGCCGTGATAGTGGATAGTCACTTCGCTCCTCGGACAGTCTTAATGGTTACGCCGTGGTGCATAGCCTTCAGTGTCTGGTAGCCGCCCAACTCAGCAAGGCAATCGGCCATATTCTCGTGGTAACCCTTAGCAATAAGTGCCTTTTGCTTAATCTCTTCAACCTGAATAATGAAGTTAGTCTTGATCTTCAGAGCATAGTCAATGCTGATCCCATTGTTAGGACAGTCGCAGGAGAACTTTAAAGTGTAGATGTTCATGCTTCACCTTTGGGGTCACGTAACCAGAAGATCCAGACAAGAGCAATCAGCTTTGATGCAGTCTCAAAGATCATATTAGGCCAACTGAAAAAACCAGCGACCAGAAGGAAAACTGCCGTGTCAGCTACCACCGCAGGTGGGACAGACCAAGCAACTCGCTGCCTAAATGGTTTCCCAGTATAAGTAAAGATCGCCCACTCAATCCCCTCGCCAATGGCAAATGCAGTCCCAGACGCAAGAGCTAACTTCCATGACATCAAGGACGTAATGATGATACCTATCGCCATCAGACCGAGAACCTTTTTAGGCCCATAGACTCTCTGTGCGGCATCTCTAGTGATATAAACGAACCCGATTCCTACGGCTCCGACCGATGCCATACCCCAAGGGGTAGAGAAAGGTGGGATAAGAAGGAAGGCAAGGTTGATTGCAACGATAGAGAGGAGGTAGCCAACTCCCCACTTATAATTCTGCATTCTGTTCTCCTTGGGGAGTGTCCCCTGATGAAAGTTTAGGCCGGGAAGGGTTCCTGTCAACTCATCCTGCGCTTGGGCTTCGCTTCGGGCTCAAACTCAACGGTATGGTTCTCTTCAAAGCGGGACTCGGCGGGGTAGAAAGTCATCTTGCCCTTGAAGTTGCGCTTTCCTCCACGGTTCTTAGCGCCCTTCAGGTAGACCACCCGGGTTCCATCGGACTCATCTTCAGCCTTTGCCCACATAAGCAGAACCCAGTCGGCATCCTGTTCAAGCTGCCCAGTCTCACGCAGGTTCTCAAGGTGAGGCTCCTGCCCATCCTCGACTCCACGGTTGAACTGAGACAGGAAGATCACGCTGCACTCCAGTTCCTGGGCCAGCCGCTTCCCCGCCTTCGAGATCTCACCGAAGAGACTGGCAAGATTGCGTCCCTTGTAGTCAGGCGGCTGGAGCAACGTGAAGTAATCCACGATCACTACAGCAAAGGGGCAGCGACGATGCTCCGCTCGGATTGAACGCTCAAGAGCATCCCAGGTGGAACCAGACGAAGCGTAGTAGCCGTGGAAGTTCTTCTTGATCTTCTCAAGGCCAGAGCTCCAGAAGCCTCCAGTCCCTGACTTCATAACGCTGGAGCGGTTCAGGCGTCCAAGGTTAGCGGCAACGGCAGCAGCGACCTCTTCCCGGTCAGACTCAAGGGAAACCAGCAGCACCCGGCGATCCTGAAGGCAGGTATTAACTACGATCTGATAGGCGAAGGAAGACTTACCGGCAGAAGTCTTGGCTGCGATTACTCCAAACCTACGGGCCGTAGCGCAGAGTTCAGTGTCGATGTAGCCGATGCCAAACCCGGGGAGATTGCCAGAGCGGTCAGGAGGGAGCAGGGGAGAACCCCCAGCGGCAAGATCCAGAAGATCAGCATGATCCACGATGCTCTTCCCCTGAGGCTCCAAGGCCCCTAGAAGCGTCTGTAATCCATTGAGCGACTCACCTACCTGCCCATCGTTTTCAATGGCCCTAGCGGCACGGGAAAGCGCAAGGATTGCTTGCCGTGCTTCCCACTTGGTCTTGATGATTCGAGCCAAGGGCTTGAAGTCATAGTAGTCAACCGCTCCACTTACCAATTCTACGATGCCGACAAAGCCACCCACCTTGTGGAGGTTATCCCCAACCTCATCGGACAGGGACACTACAGAAATCTCATCCCCACGGTTAGCCAGTCGGCACCCAGCTTCAAACAGGATCTTGTTCTGCGGGGCATGGAAGTATTCGGGGGCCAGCAGTTCCTGGGCATCCAGCACCAGAGAGTCGGACCCGGGGGCAAAGAGGCAACCAAGCAAGGCCCGTTCCGCCTCAACGTCAGAAGGCAAAGACTTCATGTCAGAGGAAGTGCTGGGGATCATGGGATCAAAGATGTTGCTCATTAGTCCTCCAAGAGATATTTGACGTAGTGCTTTTTCTGGCCGAAGAAGTTATCCATGCCAAAGGGATACTTGCCGTTGTCAACATCTAGGTAGTGAAGTGCCGCATTAACCACAGCCTTGGGTTCATCCAGTCCACGGTTCTTCTGGATCTTGTCCCAGATATGGACCGGCGGGATTCGGGTGATGCGGTTTCCTTCGACGTTCTTGCGAGGCCAGCGAGAAAGTATCTCATCCAGGTAGGGTATGAACTCTTCTGGAACAGGTGCCATCCCATCAACTGACTTCACCGACTTGGATGGTTTCTTCTTAGTTGGTGTATCTGGAGTAACTGGTGTATTCCTATAAGCGTCCCACGCTTGTCCCACGCTTGTCCCACCGTTGTCCGCAGGGGCGGCGCAAGTGCCAATGTTTTCAGCAACTGCTTGTTCCGCGCTTGTCCCACCGTTGTCCCGCTCTTGTCCCGGGCTTTTCACGGTCATAAGCATCTCGCCGCCGAGATTGTAGACCTCGCCCTTCCCGACTTCCCTGGAGTAGGAATTGGTAGGTGATAGCATACCTTCGGTAAAGGCCCGTGACACATACCGGGAAGCCGTGGTCTTCTTGATGCCAAGAGCGGCTTCAATCTCGCGAAGCGTGAAGGTAACCTGTAGGGCATCGCATCTGCCCCACCCATTGAAGGTGGCCCTGAAGGAAACCCACATCAGGAACTTATGGTATGGGTCAGTTGAGATGCCCCAAGAGATGGGTATTGCCCTGAACTGCGTCATCTGGTCTTCCACTAGAACAATCGCTTAGGCTTATGCAATTCATCAGCGGCTTCAACCGTTGCCCTGTCTGGCAGACTGCTGCCGATCTCCTCAAGACGCTTCGCTGCCCTGCGGAGCATCAAGGCATAGCCCTGTGCGTCCTCAAGGGTCCGTGGGTGCAGCCCAATAAACCGCTCCCCCTTCGACGCCCCGCTAATGAAGATTTCCTTCTCCTGTAAACTCACAGTAAAGAAACCAAGTGTAAAGTCTTGCGTAACCCATGCCATTCCGGCTCCCGGGATTGGTTCCCCCCATCCAGCGTGAACCCCAAGTTTTCGCTTGGCACTGGATGAGGAGATTTCGAGAAAGGTTTCGGTGTAGTCCAGGGTTCATCTGGCACCGTGAAGTAAGCTTACGCTCTGCCTAGCTGGGCGTCAAGTATTTCCCGTAGATCAATTCGATGGCCCGTTTCCCTGTGGCCGGTATCCCGTTTACCATCGTCCTCCAGCGCCACACAGTCTGGTAGGTCACTCCTACCATCTCGGCCACCTTCACGGGGCCAAACTTCAAGCAAAGTTCTTCAAGCATCTCTCGATATGTCATCCCTACCCCTTTATCCCGCAACTCTTCAGCCAGTTCTTGTCCTGCGCCTTCAGGCGGGGCCACTTCGGGAGTGGGAGGTCGCGTGTCCAACTGTCCTTTGGGTCAATATTGTCCACGTTGACGAACTGTATCATGGGGATGCCCTCAAACATTGCTCTTTCCCAGTCACGATATTCCTCTGGAGTCATCAGGCACCTACCTTCTGGAGCCCAGCTTCCATGATATTCAGGACGGCATCAAGGGCCATCACTTCCGTTACGTCAAAGCTACGGGGGCCTCCCTCATTGATCCTGCGCTGAAGGTGCTTCTGGCGGCGGCGAAGGAAGTCAGTAGCGGTTCGCAGTTCTTGGTTAGTCATTTGCTCTCTCCCTATCCGGCGTTGTATGAGGCACAGATTACCTGTCCAGGCTTAAGTTTTGTGGTCCCCACCTGAAGGATAAGCACCTGCCCTGGATTCACCCATTCACCAGCCTCCCAGCCTACGAGTCGCCACCACTCTTTGCCAGACATGGATTCCCGTGGGTGGATCATCCTCGCTTCGTCTTCGGAATTGGCAACAACTACAGCGGAGTCAAAGGTATCGTAATCGGTATTGTCTACCTGCCAGATCTTGTAGATGTTGCTCATCTCTCGCTCCATTCAGGAAACTTCCAATACATGACAGGGAAGATAACGTCCTTGTGCTGCATGAACTTGCCATCAGTGAAGACGCATCGTGCGTAGACGTAGAAGACCTTCTTGGTCCGGTCCAGTGGCCGGTGCCTGGACTTGGTGATGACTTCCGTTCCCTCAGGGGGCAACTCGACTTTGGTCTTGTGCCAGAAGTGTTCTCTCATTGGCTTTCTCCCACTGGGAAAGGGCCGAAGCCCCTTCCCTTGTTTGGTTGAACAGTAAGGACTAGAACGGAATAGGTTTTACGTGAAGTCGCTTATGGCATGGGTCACAAGTCCAAATAACTTCAAGTGGTTTTGAGTAATCTTCGTGGTGTCCAAGAACAGACGGTGCCATGTGGCAAACCTGACAGGTCTCAACCTTTACGATCTTCCCAGATTTAACGGCCCTCTGGCACTTCTGTTGGGCAGAAGACTTCTCTGGGTTTTCCGCCCTACGTCTACGCTGGGCGATCAGAAACTGCGCTTTTCTAGCCGGGTTTTTTGCCCTCATCCGGTCATATTCCCTGACTATACTTGGGTCGCGCATAGAAGAGTCAATCTTGTTGCACTCTTTGCATTTGTTGAGATGCCCATCCTTCATCTCTGGGTGCTTGTAGAAATCTTCCAGCACCTTGGTTTCGCCGCACTTGAAGCAGGTCTTTTCCATTGTTGCCCCCTGCCCCAAGTGTAGCGTCATCCGTTCTGGGTGTCAACCGCTTTAGAAGGGGATACAGTCTTCCTCGATGGCAGCAGGGGCCTGAGGGGCGTCCTCCCGGGCAGGGAGCCCTCCGTTGAGTTCCAGGCACTCAGTCACCCGGTTAGCCTGCCAAGCGGGAAGAGCAGAAGTGTCCTGCCCAACGCTGAAGAAGAACGCCTCATTGACCCGGGAAGGCTTGTCCTTGCCTTTATAGGCTTTGATGGACTCGATGATGGCATAGGTCTTGGTGGCGTCCTTCTTCCCCTGCACATGCTCAATGGTGATGCTGGCAGGGAACTGTTCCTTCACAAGCTCACCAAGGATGCGGACATTGGAACAGGCCTTCTCGTCCTTGCCAGTCCAAGTGCGAAGCATCTTGAAGATGTTGCTGGTCTTCGCCATGTAGGGGCCGAACTTGCCATTAGTTATGGTGAGGGTTTTGGACGCAGCAAAGGGCCGTCCGTCTGACATTGCGCTGCCCACCAGTTCCCAGGTCAGGTGGACCTCATGCTTCAGGCGCTCAACGCCTTCGTAGGTGTCCTTGTGGGTGCCAAGGTCAACCACAGAGTAGAGGATGCCCGTGTAACGTCCCTCAGGAATGAGTTCCTGCGGCTTGCTTTCCTGGATGGGCTGGTCAAAGATGCTCATGTTACTCCTTCGGGGTTCAACCCCTGTTTTCCGTAGGAAGCGGTCCTACTACCGTCGAACCCGCAGCGACTCGCTGACGGTGGTTGTGAACTTGATGTCTTCAGGCAGGGTATTGGCCTTGACTAAGGTATTCAACTCGGCCTTGCGGATCTTGGGCTCAGGGATGACAAAGAACTCAGGGTGAGTGCGGAAGTCAACGTCGAAGTCGTAGGTCGTAGTCTTGCCCACGTAGTAGGTGCCGAGTCCAGTCCTGACTTTGCCATTGAAGTGGTTGTTGACAATGTCTTTCAAGAAGTCACGCATTTTCTCGGCCCGTTCCTCAAGGCTACGAGCCCGTTCCACAAACACCTTGGCCTTCTCGCGGGACGCCAGGGCAAAGGCTTCCTTCTCCTCAATGGCAAGGACGAACTCGTCAATAGCCGGGGGGCCAAGCTCGACGAGGGCGTTGACCAAGGGCGTGGGATCTTCCCCCGCTGCGATCATCTCTTCGATCTTCTCGAAAACGAAAGGGATCTCAAACAGTTGCATGGGCTTTCTCCTAGATGTTGTTGGGGTTGATGATTGAAACGAAGGGCTGGTGGTTGTAAGGGACTTGCCTTTTGGGCAGATCCTCGCGGCAAGCAAGGCCAAGGACAACCATCTTCTGAAGGATCTGCCGGATGCGCTCGTAACTCAGGCCAAACCTATCAGCTATCTGGTTGAGGGTATAGCGCCTGATCCGCATCTCAAGGATCTCCATGTCCCGGTTGTAGTGGACCAGATACTTGTGAGCATGATACCCGCGAGGGTAGTTAGACATGGTCCCACCCTTCTAGCTTGACTGCTCCGTTGCGCTTTGCGATCTCGTCTTCAAGCTGGGCGACGTAACGAAGGATGATCTCGGTTCCCTGTTCCCAGAGTTCCTTCTTCATCTCCTCTCCGTAACCAGCCATCCAAACGTCGAACTGCTGACGGGTGACTCTCTCTTTCATCGGGCCTCCTTAAGGGCTACCTAGAGTTTACGCCCTTCTGGTTGAATTGCAAGGGCAGAAAGACTAATTTTTTTAGTCCGTTCGTTGGTTAGCTTCAACCTTGAGACAGGACCAGGAGCGCCCTTGCGATCTCTCCAGTGAATCCCTGGGAGGCGGGGTTGAGTATTCCGTATTCATCTGACACGGCATCAGCGATGCACTGGAGTGCTTCACGGTAGCGGTTAATGGTTTCGATCTGATCCCCGCCGATGGCAGTAGCACCACGGGCAAATGCTTCCAGTGCGAGGTTCTTGTCCTCCAGCTCCTTGATCTCTGCTTCCATGCGCTGAAAGCGGCGGTCCAGTTCCTTGATGATCGGGACATTCTCGGGGATGCCATAGGCAGCACGAATCGGGCTGAAAAATCCTTTCAGTTCATTGGCTTTCATCTTCTCCACCAGTTTGTTTTCTTCTTCGGGGGTCATGCTGTCCCAGGTGGTCATGGCTTTCTCCGTTTCAGGATTCGTTCAGTTCTGCGGGTATCCATGACGCTGGAGAAAATGGCGGAGGTGAATCCGATGATTGCTGCCAGCCCAACGCAGAACACACAGATCCAGAGGTCTAGTTCGGCTTCTGCCATATCAGGCTCCTGGACAGTTACAGCAGGTTTCGTTTGGAGTGGACTGCGTTGTAAGGCGCACCGTTCAACCGCCCCAGGATCAAATGGAGTTCCCACCCGTCCACATCGCCCTTGCGCTGGGATTCGATTGCGCTGGTTGTGGCTTCGATGGCTCCGTTGATGGCCGCCTCCAGTTCCGCGACACGGGCTTTGTTCGCCTCGGCTTCCCGGCTGTATGCCTGGAGCCAGGACAGGGCTTCCTGGGCTGTGCCATCGTCAAGGATTCTGCGTTCCTCACCTTCCCGATAGGCGGCGTCCCAGTAGTCATCAAGGACATCCTCAAAGTTTTTCATATGGTTCTCCTGGACATCAACCTTTCGGCTGGGTAAGTGATTCGATTTCTTCGTTGGTAAACCCAAGCAATCCGTTCTCGGAACACATGGGGCCTTTCGGCTTAGGTTTTACGGGCTTCTTGGTTTCCTTTGCCCTAGCCTTTAGAACATCATCCCGAATGAGCGTCCCGCCGTTCTCTGGGAAGTAGGTGTAGCCTTGGCCGTTGTACTTAATCCCGCCGTAGAAACGAGCGATGCTGAACTGGCTCATGTTCACGCCCTGTATTTCTTCGGGGCCGGATGGTGCTGGCTTCTTCGCCATTGGTTCTCCTGGACAGTAGTGCGTTGATGGGTTAGTTCCTTTAGATTCTCAGACACTAGCCGCCACTTGCAATCTCATCCCTGATGGTATTCCGATGGTCAAGGCGCCTTACTTCTTTCTCGCAGTCCTTGAGCATATCGGCCAACTCTACGAGCGCCTTCAAGGCATTGTATCTATGCGATCCCATTGGAAGGTTATAGAGGGCTTCGGAAATAACGCTTACCTGCTTGTAGTTGATTTTCTTCCCGGTCATTTCTTGCGGTCCTCCCTGATGGCATCTTCCTTCAGGGCCTTCATGCGCTTGTTGATGCGCTCAGTCCGCTCGATGCGGCCTAGGTGGTCAAGGTAGTCCTCAGTCTCAGAGCAGTAACCACAGACACCTTCGGGCAGAAGCCACTTCTCTAGGTGGCACCAAGGGCAGGTCGCGGGGCGGCGAAGCATGGGTTTGATCATAGGATTCCGTTCTTGTGAAGGATGGCAGCTATCAGGATGCCGATGATGTAGAGGTAGAAGAGAAAGGTAGCGATCCTCGCCACCCACCTCACCATAGCCGCCGATAGTTTAGGCAATAGATTGTAGCGAAAGAGCCTCCGAAGCAGAGGCCAATCACAAAGCCAAACAGAAAGCGAGTCACATAGCCTCCCCATGCGGGATGATTACGGTGGTGTCCTTCAGGCGCTGGGCAATCAGCTTAGCATTGTCGATGATCTGCTTGAGCATGATGACCTCCCTTCGCAGTTCGCTGATCTCATCCCTCAGCCTGAGGTTCTCCTGCGTTACCCTCACTTGTTCAGCGAACAGATCCATTACTTACCTCCGAAGAAAGCCCGAAGGCGAGACAGGAAGGTAATCTTCTTGGTGGGAACCTGCTGGAAGTCGTTACAGACTCGCGCCAGTCCCTTGTCCTTGTAGTAACGAGGGCGATGGCCCCAGGAACAGGTAGATCCATTGGCGTGGAAGACGCAGGACTCGCAGGGTTTGGTATTAGGCTTAGTCATTAGAAGGCCTCACAGGCTTTGTTCCACTCGGAACGGAGAAGATCAAGGTTAGTCAGTTCCCAGTCGCGGATCAGATCGGCAGGAGACACGCTATAAGGCACGAGAGACTCGCAGCCTATGCCTACCCTATAGAACCCATCTTCCGTCAGTTCTAGTGCCTCTCCAACGCCAATGGCAGAGGTATGGCCGAGTAGTGGGCGGCAGAGAAGGCCAAGGTGGAGCGCCTGTTCGATGATCTGAGAGGCGGGGCCGATGCAGGGCTTAGTCATTGGCATTCCCTTCGCGCCAAAGGCGGCGCACTTCATGGTCCAGCTTCATAGCGTCTACCTCATTTTCATCCCCTTCTGGCAGCGGGTCAAGGTAACCGGGTTGGAACATCGAGAGGGCGTAACCAAGGGCCTTGTAGAGCAGGGCTAGGGACACTACGTCGGACTCGATGTTGCCGCAGAAGTGGGTGTGGACCCTTACTCCGCTACCGTTGCTGCCGCCCGAAAGGTGGAACCCAAGGACGGACTGGTCCTCCCTGGGTGGGACGAAACTGAACTCAATATCACGGTGCTTGATGGTGAAGTTATTTTTCATGTTCTCCCCTAGAAGATGATGTGAGCGTAAGAGTCATTGGGAAGCTGGCCCGATTCGATCCGGGTGTAAGACCAGCCAAACTTCATGGCAAGCAGTTCTGCCACCACCTGATGGTTCTCATCGGCATCCCACGCATGGTTGTAGGGCTGGGTGACCGAGCCGTGCTTCTGGTGGCTGACTGCTTTCACACGGGTTCCCTTTACATCTGTGGGAGGGAGGATCTTGGTTTGGATTACGAAGGCCATGACAGGCTCCTTGGTTGGGCGAGGATCTCTCGCTGGTTCATTCTCGGTTCAAATAAGGTCGAAAACAAGGGGTAAATGTGAACTATTTTTGATCCCCTGCCCAGGCCATGAGTATCTGTTTGCGGTTCGCGTCATGCAAGGCGTCCAGTTCGCGCCTGATTTCTGCCCGGTGTTCTGCGTCAAGGGCCAGCGCCAGTCTGTGGACCCGTTCAAGTTCCTGCTGGAGGTTCATGGTCTGCCATCCTTCCCCACCCAACCCATTGATTTTGGATCTTGGTCCTCATAGCAGTTGGCGCATCCCTCGCAGTCCTCTGAGCAGCACTCTTCGCATCCCTCACATTCGTGTTCGTAGATGTCGAAGTGCGCCTCGCAGTCCTCACGGTCATCGTCAAGGATGCCATTGTCGCAGTAGAACTGCTCTAGCCAATCATTCCCTGCATCCTCAGCCAACTGTTCGGTGGCGTATGTAGCGGGGTAAAGGGGGCCGACATAGTCCGCGCCGTTGTCGATGCTTACAGTGTAGTAAATGTGGCTCATACTGCCTCCACCGTGAGGCTAGAAGGGGCCAAGGGGGCATTATGGGCCTCGTAGTGGGCTTCGACTAGGCGGTGGACCTCAAGGGCGTATTCTGCGTATTCCTTGAGGCTCGCGAATCGGTGGCCCTTGCCGTCCTTGAAGATATCAAAGATCACTTTGTCCATGCCAACGAGGTAATACATGGCCGAATCTCTGGAGCGGTTATCTCCGACGGCAGAGAGGAAGGTTTCCTGGGCTTCTTTGAGGGGGTTCATTATTCAAATCCTTTCGCCCCGCAGGGCATAGTCCAGCATCGGCTGGAGACAAGGGCCGGAGCCCCTCTCCTCAAGCGATGGTCAGTAGGGCAAGCTGCTTGCGTAGCTCTTCGTTCTCGGCCTGAAGGCGCTTGACATGGTTCCATTGCGCTCGGCAATCATCCTTTGCCATGTCCAAGAGACACTGAAGGCGGTAGGTCTCTTCGTTCATTTAGCGCATCCTTTGCAGTGGCAAGCTTGGCAGTGATACTTGCCATTCCCGTGGTCCACGATAAGGGAAACATTATCAACGACTTCGCAGTGTTCACAGAAGAAATTCTCGGTCAGGTATTCCTGGATTTCAGAGCAATAATCGTCGGAGCCACACTCGCAGAGGTCGCCATCATACTTCCGGCTATAGCGCAGTTCTGTGAAGTCCTGACAATCATTGCACCATACCCTTTTGCCAGCCTCCAGCGCCTCGATTATCTCGGCTTGGGACACTTCGTTGATCTTTCGCATTAGTAGATCCTTTTCATGGTGAAGAAATGGCCTAGGTCATACAGGCGATCAATCTTCCGAGAGGCACCCAAGGCAGTATAGGTGTAGGGAGGATGGTCGAGGGAGGGCTTGGCGATCCAGTTGGGGCCAGACTCTCCGGTGTAGATCAGGCCGGTATCAACGTGGACCAAAGCGTAGGGAAACTGCATTGGGTGTTCCTTTCAGGCGGTAGCATCGGCTACAGGGTTCAATTTAGGAGTCTAGCGGGACTGCGCCGTGACCTGGATCACAGTCCTAGAACATCTCCCACGGCTCCGATAGCGTCTGCTGAAAGAAGGATAATGCCCACGAATACGGCGAAGATGACAGGCCAGAGGATCAAGCGGGTGCGTAGCATTAGCCCACCTTTACTGTGACGATATCGCGGTCAGAATTGCATCGGACTAAGATAGACTTAATGCCCAGCGCGATCAGGTCGGAGTAGGAATAGCACGAGCCAGAGCCAAACATAGAACGATCTTCAAAGCAGACCATATCGGGCAGAAGATCGCAAGCGGCCTTAATGCTTTTGCCATTAACTTTGCTGGTAACTCTGGATTTTCCCGAGTTGGCAATAGCTAGCACCTTTCGCGTCGATTGTGGCATGAGAGTTAATTCAGAGAAGCGCATGTTATTCCCCCTTAATGATGGTCACAAAGGTTTCTTTCCGGTCCATTTCTAGCACTAAGGCCAGAGCATGAGGGAAATCAAGGCCGAGTGCATCGGCTACGTCACGGGCATCACAGAGGATTGAGAGAGGCATGGTATTCCTTTCGAGTTATATTCCCCGCAGGGAATGATGTGGATTAACGAATGATGAAACCAGTCTTGTCGGCCTTGGCCTTTTTGCCTTTTGCGCACAATGCGACAATCTTTCCCCGGCCATCATGGAAACGAAGATCCGAGTTAGAACCGTTAATCGTGGGATATCCCATGAAAGTCTCAGGATAGGATTCGGTCAGGAAAGGGACAGCTACATTGCCACCCAAGGAAAGAACATACAGGCATTCCGCTTCGTTTACCTCAGATCGGCTAAATGTTAGCCAATAGTTAGTAGGAAATTCGTGTTCAAGGAATGAAATCATCTTATCTAGGGATTTTGTGTAATCGTAAAACATAACTTCAGGGAATAAATCCATTAAGATCATACCGGTTTCAGGATCTTTCATTCTGTGCCACGGAAGGCCAGAGGTTCCATCTAGGCGGATGGCCGGTTTAGCATTCTTACGCTTTGCGGCCCGAACTACCTTGTGGATCTCAGACTTCAGCCAGACCCAGTAATCGGCCTTGTGTTCGATCATGTATTTAGTCCGTTCGATCCGCGCCATATTTACCGGGCTAATCGTCATTCCAGCGGGAATGATGCCACCCATGCCAGCATAGAACAGGCACAGATTGCGGCAGGAGTCACTGGCATCCTTGCACATTTCAAACCCCGAGGTATTCGACGGAGCCAGATACTGAATCCCGATTAAATAGGTTTCATGCTGGGAATCCGTGCCATTACGTAGAACCGTCTTAGGATCGGATTCGATGCCGATCAAGTAGGATGCAGGTCGAGTTACTTTCATTGTCTACCCTTTCAGAGTGGATCTTCAGATCCTATGTATTCAAGTCTAGGCTGATTTGGCGGTAGCCAAGGTGAATCTAGAAAAAATCAGGTGAGAAAGTTTCGATGAAGAGGGTATGAATCGCCCACATCTTAGAGCCACGCTTGCAACGCGAAACGGCCCCGGCGCGAAGCGCGATCTGCTTTAAGAGGTAAAAGTTCATTGTATGTCTCCCAACGTGGGACACAGTCCCGATGTAAAGACATTGCATACACCATGCCAGAACATAACTTACTGAGATATCAGGGTTAAGCAGCTATAACCAGGTAGTCATATGATGCAGAATACCACGCCAAAATCAGGTAAACTGTGATATTCCACAACTTATCCCAATTTGATGCAAAATGTGACACGTTGCAAGCTGCCACGCGTTGGGCATCCTACCTTATAGAAGATAAACGTCCAGATTCTAGAATCCAGATCAACCTAGTCGCGGACCAACCTAGACTCTATAACTCATAGGTAATGAAGACTACAGAGCCACACTACAGGCCACAGCCGGCGAGAGGATACAGGCTACAGATGTGCGCTCGTTCCGGCCGGCGACCCTCCCACGGAAAAACAATCGCAGTTTACGCGACGAATATCGCCCATGAAACAGCCTAAACCCCTGTATAACCAGATGCTTATGCGGTAGTTCCATAGGTGTTACCATGCGCGTATTACCATATGAACGTCCAGGAATAGCTGCCCACAGAGGCCCCCAGGGAGGGGACCACGCGAAGTAGGCCGGGGCAGGCGGGAGCGCCCATCCCAGAATACGGGCCATTTTCCAGGTTGAGTTTACATCTGTTTATCGCATTAAGCAGTATATAAACGTAGTTCACTTATCACAGTTCAGACAGGTGTCTCCCGAATCCCCGGGTGGAGACTTTCACTAATCACAGTAGCGAAACCACGCGAGTATATTTACTGCATAAGTGAGTTAAAGTAGTGCTGCCCAAAAAAGTAGCGGGGTGTTGCGTTGACAGAGTTTACTTATCTCGTAAACTTATGAGTAAGGAGTATCTATGGCCGCTGATGTTTTCTGGAAGAGTCACCTGAGTTTCGCTGAAGTAGCCCGTCAGTTGGGGGGGACTAGGCAGAACTGGAAGCAGAGGGCTGACCGGGGTTCCTGTGCCTGGGATGAGGATGAGACTGGAAAGCGGGGAGTGCCAATGTGGTTCGTGCAGGAGACTCTTGAGATGCGGAACAGGGACAACGCTAAGAAGGCTGACGAGGTCTTTCCCGAGGAGGCAGTGTGAGCGTGCTAGATAAGGGCGAGAAGTTCGCTGGATGCGTTGTAGAGGCCTCTGAGGACAAGGAGGGGGGCCATGTATGGATCTTCGTGCGTGGCAACGAGGCTGTAGTGATTGGGATCAGTTATGACGATTACTTCACTATGATTGCCAACCCGCATGAGCGTGAACGGATCTTCGACCAGATGGCAGCAGAGATCTACCAGACGCTAAGGGACCGGGCGAAGAAGATTAACTCTCTCCAGTCGAACTGGTAATGGCCTCCAAGGGGACTCCGCGCCTGGAGTATCCATACAAGACAAGCCCAAAGGACAAGGCAAAGTCCTATGAACTTCGCTTGGCCGCTCAGTTTGGTGACGCTAGGGCCAAGGGCAAGCTACAGGCTTACAACAGAAGGATCAAGGAGCGCAGGATGGAAGCGAATAAGGTGGACTGGGTTATTGATGGCAAGAGTTTCAATCGGTATAAGATGATGGATTTTCTGGTTTCACGAATTGCGAATGGGGAGTCCCTTCCGTCTGTCTGTGAGTCAGAGGCGATGCCTTCCATGCTGGAGGTTTACTCTTGGCGAGATAACCACCCAGAGTTCGCAGTGGCACTCTTACGAGCAGAGGAAGTCCGAGGCCATATGCTAGGGGAGAGAGCCCTTGAGGTGGCCCTGTCTACTGACCGGGAGAACGTAGGCGCGGACAAGCTGAAGTATGAAGCCCTCTCTAAGGCTGCTGCCAGAACGAACAGGATGTTCCAGGACAAGGTCGTCAATGAGATCAAGGACGAATACGCCAATCTCACCGAGGAGCAGTTACGGGACCGCGTAAATCGCATGATTGCAGCCAACCCAAGCCTTGTATCCTCTATTCAATCCACCCAGGCCGGGGCTCTTTCAGCGCATCCATCCGAGCAAGAAACTTTAACGCTGCTGCCTGAGCCCGATCTTCCCAGTCAGACGAGCGACGAAGTTCATACTCCCGATGAGGACGAGATTTAACGTAGTCCAATAGGTTCGCATCCGTTTCGTGCATGGGAACTTCAGACCTGTCCTTAGGGACAATACAGGCTACCAAGTGACCTAAGTCCTTTTGAGTGAGGAACATATACCAATTTAGCTGCGCCAAGTATTGAGCTGGACACCCGTTCTTGTAGGTATTCTCTGCCCCAGTCTTGATCTCTAAGATCCCGTCCGGGAATAAAAAGTCAGGAGTGCCAATAAAACGGGTCTTTACGCCATTTTCTTCCCGAACGGTAAATTCCCCGCCAATCAGAATCTTCTTCTCACGCTCTGCCCAGGCATCAGCAACGAACCGCTCAAGCTTCAGCCCCACCCTGGTAGCAGCGTTGCCAATGAAGGGCTTCCCGACACCAAGCTTATCGAGGATCAGATCATCTTCCTTCTTGTATGGATTCACGTTCAATAGGACAGAAATATCAGTTCCTGAGATGCCAAGGCGTCTAGCAGCCAACCATTCTTCGTGGGTCAATTGTCAGTCCTGTTCCGGTCAAAGAAGTTGTTAGCGTTCTCGGGATGCAATACGTCATCGTGGATATAGATTTCAGTGTTCTCGTCCATGCTTACATTCGGGATTGCCCTAGCGCAGATTGGACAGTTCATCTTGCGAAGTAAGGGGAGAGTCAGATCTACGCTCATTCTTCATTTTAGCAGGGCCACCAATGAGCAGGAGAGTGTCGATCAGTTTCTTAGCAGTGCAGGGGGCATGAGCAATTACGATCTTCAGTTCTGCGTCGGGGGGAGTAGCCAAGAGTTGTGAGGTTGTGATGCCCTCAGACTTAAGCAGTTGCCAGAGTTGGTCCCGGTTCATTCGGACTCCTTCTTGTCCTTAGTAAAGAACTCATTCAACAGAGCCTCAAACCTAGCCTCTTCATTGTTGTCTTTTTTGGGTTGTTCTGACTCAGAGTAAAGCCACTTGTCTCGGTTCATTTCTTCTCCAGTATCGGTTTCCCGACAGAAAGCAGTTTCTTGGCAGCAGAATTACGTCTAGACACAGCTTTAGACTTCTTTGTAATGTCAGCCTGTCTATCTCTTGATTGCTTGTAGGCCAGATCTCTAGACTCAAACTCTTGGTCTTCGTATGAGGGGAGAGCCTTTTTGCGCACTTAGAACCTCCTTAGTCGGTTGCCCACACGGGGGTGGTTAACTGGAGTGATGACATAGTAACCCCTGACGAGAGGGGTTAAAATGTAAGCAACACGGGTAATGGTCCCACTATCGTTTCAAACATCAATCCTCGCAACTCAAGCGCCTAAAAGGTCACTCTGTAAAGGCATCGTATGCGGCAAACCACACTCCGTGACGGATCTCTGGTAGCCAGGATTGCGACACCCAGAGTTCATAAAGGGATTGGACCTTTATGCAGGAGCGGTATTACTCCCGAATCTTTTGGTTTGTATTGTTTCCGAACACCCCGGCTTCAACCCATGACGGTGACCTAGTGCTGGCTTTGTCGCTTAAGGTTAGTTGTTGTCATCTCAACTTCGCCTATCCGCACTCTCAGTATAGGTCACCCCTACACGGTGTCAATAGCATCAGGAACCCCCCAGCATTTTGACCACCGATGTGTCAACGCTTGGGGGGTTTGTCGCCTTTTCGTTTGCGGACGGCGAAGGCTGACACTCAATACCTATAGTATAGGCGTTCCACTGGGTTCGTCAAGTAAGAACTTCGTCAGAAAAAGGGAATATGTCTTCAGAAATACATCGCCCTAAACCCGTTGCCCCATAAAGCAAAAAGACCTAGGGGCAATTACATGACCACAATCGTGGCAACAAAAAGGGGACTAGGATTTCAGCCCTAGCCCCCCAAGTCAGCCGAGTCATCGGCCTAACGCACTAGCACTTGCTACCGGGCTTGGAACCCTTGCCCTTGGCCCCGCCCTGATTGGCCTGGACAACCTCGAATTCCTGGCGACCCTTCTTAGCTTCCACGAAGCCCTTACCCTTAGCCTTAGCCATTGCCTATCTCCTAAAAGAAAACCACACCCACCTACAAGTATGTGTCTCCCCTTCCTCTTGTCCAGTTTACAAAGTAGAATATTCCTCTATGAGCAACGCTGAATTGATTCGAGCCTTGGCAGCACTTGAGAAGATGGAGAAGGAGAACTTCGCCTCCAAGTTCAAACCATATGACTCCCAGTTAGAGTTCCTGAATAGCACTAACAGCACAATTTGCCTACTCGGGGGCAACAGATCCGGCAAAACTTTTGTTGGTTCTTTTGCTATAACTTGTCACGCTACAGGCAATTACCCCCCTTGGTGGCGAGGGGTTCGGTTCGCGGCCCCAGTAGACATCTGGATTGCTGGCGTTACGAGTCAGCGTGTGCGAGATACCGTCCAGGAGAAGCTGTTCGGGAAGCTTGGGCGCATGGGAACGGGCATGATCCCCAAGAGCGCAGTGGTTGAGTCCAGCATTATCAAGAAAACCGGCACCCCGATGGCTATCGATAGGATTGATGTCAAGCACGTATCTGGTGGGTTCTCTAATATCCAGTTTTTCTCCTACGAGATGGACCGCGAGAAGTTCCAGGGCAGTTCTGTTTCATTGGTCTGGTTCGACGAAGAACCACCTGAAGACATCTATAATGAGTGCAAGATGCGTGTGCTGGATACTAGCGGAAACATTATGTTTACCTTTACTCCACTATCTGGCATCACTCCCTTATACGACGGCATTATGCAGGACGATAGTATCCATAAGATATGGCTGTCAATGGATGACGCTAAGCACTTGAAGAAAGCGGATATTGATCGTTTGCTGGACGGTATGAGCGAGGCAGAGCAGATTGCCCGTAGGCACGGGAGGGCAACCATCGGCGCAGGTAAGGTCTTCCAGTTCGCGGAGGAGGAATACACCATAGAGCCCTTCGAGATCCCGCCCTACTGGCGTAGGCTGGGTGGCCTAGACATCGGTTTAACGCACCCTACAGCCGCACTAATGGCCGCTATTGATGACGATGCCAGCACGATCTACATCACCAATGAATACAAGGTCCAGAACAAGACTGCTATCGACCATGCTGCCCACCTGAAGCACTGGGGGGTTAAGTTCGTCATTGACCCTAGCGCCTTCAACCGACAGATCGGAAGTGGTATGTCCACAGCAAGTATCTACCAGGAAGAGGGACTTGATCTTACCAAGGCAAACAACAACGTCGAAGCGTCAATCTCTGAAATCCGCAAGCTAATGGGTTCAGGTCGGCTCTTCATCTTCTCCAGTTGCCATATGCTCCTCAAGGAATTGAGAACGTATCGCACCAAGGAGAGTTCTGATGGCAAAGCAAAGATTGTAAAGACCGACGACGATTTAACGGATTGTGCCAGGTACGTAATTCTTGGAATGAATGAACTTGCAGAGACACCGAAGAGGTTCCAGCCCAAGGTGAAATTTAAACCGTTCAAGGCCGCCGACTCCAAAGTTGGTTACTGATACACTTATATGGGGGACTTGAATGGATAACCAAAAAATTGAAGCTGATGCCCTGACTAGAACTTCCTATCTGGCAAACACTGTCCACGACAAGTTCTCGACGGCTAGGACTCAGCGGGTTCTCCAGGAACAGGTCTGGATCGAGGCCATGCAGAACTTCAACGGGGAATACGGCCCGTCCGTTACCTTCCGTGATGGTGGCTCTAGCGTCTTCGTGAACATCACCCAGATGAAGACTATGGCTGCTTACACCCGCATCATGGCTATCATGGTTGGCACCAACGGTTACCCCTGGTCAATCAAGCCTACCCCCCATCCATCGCTGATTAAGATGGGCATGACCGAGGAAGCAGCAAAGGTATCTAGCGAACTGGACCCCGCCTTTAAGCAGGAACTGGCCCTAGCGCGTAGCCAGTGTGACGGGATGCAGAACCGGATCAAGGATGATCTGGTTGAGTCCCATTGGGAAGAGAAGTTCGCCCGTGGCGTTCTGGATCTGTGTTCCTTGGGAACAATGATCTTCAAGGGGCCTATTGCCTCGCCTCCTAAGCCCAAGAAGTGGGTGCTGCAAGAGAACCAAGAACTCACGATGATGGACAAGATGAAGGGCGCTCTGGGCCTCGCTAAGGTTGAGACCCACAAGTATGTCTTGGCCCTTGATCCGATGGATAAGTATCGGGCAACGATGGACTGGGTTAGCCCGTTTGAACTCTATATTGATCCCGGTGCGTATTCCATCGAAGATGCTATGTGGGCAGTCCATCGCCATGTCCTGAATAAGGCCCAAGTAGTTGAACTTGCTAATGGCGCAGGGTTCGATGTCGAGGAAATCCAGGCCGCTTTGGACCAGAACCCTGATGGCAACTGGTATTCAGAGCCCTGGGAAGGGTTCTTGGACATCATCAACCGCCGTTCTCAGGCCGCTTACCTGTCCAAGCGTTACACCGTGCTGGAGTTCTGGGGCTACCTGACTGGGCGCGAACTGCGTGAGGCTGGGGCTGACATCGCTGACGATGACCTTCATACCATGCACATGAGCAATGTCTGGGTTCTTGGCAATCAGTGCATCAAGGTGGCTATCTCTGGCCTCGAAGCGAAGCGACTGCCGTATTACGTCACCCCCTACGAGAAGGTGCCTTATAAGATCTGGGGCCGGGGCGTTCCCGAGAAGATGGCCGATCCTCAGGCGATCATCAACGCTTCTGCCCGAGCGATGGTCGAAAACATGGGCATGGCTGCTGGTCCTCAGGTGATCTATGACGTAAATCGTGTCATGCCTGGGACTAAGGTGGATCAGATCGTGCCTTGGGGCATCTGGCCTATCAAGAACATGGAGGGCGTTAGTAACCCTCCCGTGCAGTTCGTGAAGATTGATCCTATTCTCAATGAACTCAAGACGATTCAGGACATCTTCCGTAACTTTGTCCAGGAAGTAACCTCAATGCCTGACATGACTTCAGGTATTTCCGGTAACCAGCAGCACAACCGGACGATGGGTGGCATGAGTATGCTCTTCGGGGCTGCTGATTCCTACACCCGTGGGGTCATCTTCAACATCGACAACTACCTTACCAAGCCCATGATCCGCGCCCTGTATGACTGGGAGATGCAGTATTGCCCTGACATGAGCATCAAGGGTGACATGAACATCGACGCCTCTGGTGTGCAGGGCCTTATGGCTAAGGAGCTTACCAGCCAGCGTCTTGCGGAACTTCTTCAGGCTGTGGGCCAGATCCCCGGTGGGGCTGATTACATCAATATGCCTGAACTGATGAAGGAAGTGTTCCGGTCCCTTGAGGTTGTGAACGACTGCGTGATCCTTAGCGAGGAAGAGGTTAAGGCGAAGCGCGATCAGGCCCAGCAGCAAGCAGTTCAGCAAGCCCAGCAGACGGCCCAGGTGCAGAACCTTCCCAAGCCCAAGGCTGAGACTACGCGCAATGACGCGATCCTTCAGATCCTTGAGAAGACGCTGCCTAGCGACCCTGTTTACCCAGTCATGTATGCCAAGTTGCTTGAGGGTTACAACGAACTTGATCCCCAGTCCGAAGCTGCGCTGAACATGATGAAGACCAGGAACGTGATTGAGAACCATGCCTTCGCTAACCAGCAGGAACTTGCCATCATGCAGCAGGATCTTGAGATGGAGTCAAAGATTGCTGCCTCTCAGGCCGCTGGCGCTCCCCCGCCCGAGGCTCCTCCTGCCCCTGAACCTCAGCCTCAGGCCCCGCCCCAGGAAGCACCTCCTCCCATGAATGTCCACGTTCACCTTCCTAATCAGGAACCCACCAAGACGCCTCTTCAGTTCACGCGAGATGAACAGGGCAGAGTTTCGGGCATTGTCCCTGGAGGTAAGTAATGGCTATCACTCAGGCAATCACCAGCCAGTTCAAGCAGGACGTTCTGAATGGCATCCATCAGCCTTCGGACGTTTACAAGATCGCGCTCTACACCTCTTCTGCCGCTCTTGATGGCACTACGACTGCCTATACCGCTACTGGCGAGGTTGCTAACGGGAATGGTTATACGACCCTTGGTGCCACTCTGACTGGCTTCAGCGTGACACTCAGTAGCACCACTGCCGTTCTGGACTGGACTACTGATCCCACTTGGTCTACCGCTACCTTCACTGCCAACGGGGCAATGATCTATAACTCTACCCGCAGCAACAAGGCAGTGATGATCATTGCTTTCGGTGCTGATAAGGTTGGTGGCGGCGGGACGTTCACAGTCCAGCTTCCTGTTCCTGACTCCAGCACTGGTCTCATTCGGTTAGCCTAAATGGCAGTCACCCACGCCTTTACCAGCGCAAAAGCTGACGGTGGGGATACTACACTCGTTCAGCCCAGTAATTGGAATGCCAGTCATACCATCACAAGCGTCCCAGCTTCAGGCGTGATCTCTACTACGGATGCTACAGCGGCCAGCAGCAAGACTGTCGGTAGCATTGTGGCAGCGGGTGGGATTGCAGCCAGTGGTGCGCTTTGGTGTGACACTATTATCTCTGCTGGCACAGGCACCCCTGCGACCTTCTCGAATGCTGAGTTCATCACCTATGATACCTATGCCGGGTTGCTCCAGGTTGTAGCCCAGAACCTAAGTTCAAATGCTGCGGCCTCTACAGACTTAGTGGCTACCTGCAATACGGGGACCGACACCACAGGCTATGTGAACCTGGGGATTAACGGAAGTGCATACTCGGTAGGAACCTGGACAATCAACGGGGCCACCGATGGCTATGAGTTCTGCGCTGGCGGGAATCACGCTATCGGCACTGACACTGCCGGTAAGAACTTAGTCCTATTCACGGGCGGGACGCTGGCGGCGAATGCCCGGCTGACCTTGACCGATGCATTGGCGACGTTTAGTGGGCCTGTAACCTTTAGCAGCACAATCAATAAGGTTACCGTCACGGCTCCAGCTACCAGCGCAACGCTTACTTTGGTAACTGGTTCTACGTTACAGACCACTGGTGCCTTCACCCTGAACCTGACTACAACTGCCGCCTCTACTCCAACCTTCCCCACGGGGGCCGGGACTCTGACTTACCTGTCTGGCGCGAACACCTGGACCGGAGCGCAGACGTTCAACACGGCAGCGGCCACCTTCGCCCTGACCGATGTCCACACCCTGGGCCATGTTCTGACAGCTTCGGCTTCTGTGGCTACGGCTGGTTACTTGGGCTATAACTCTACCCAGTTGTCGCATGAGTTCTTCGCGGCTGGGTTGAAGACCATGAACACCGGGACCATCTTCACGGCCACAGCAGACGGCACTAATGGATCGGCCACGGCCATCACCAGCATTATCGGGACGGGCGTGGGGACTAGGACCACCCCTACCCTCTGGTCAGCCACGGTTGGTAAGACGATCCGCATCAAGATGACCGGGACTGTGACTACTGCTGCTGCCCCTGGAACCTGCGTCATTACCCTCAGGATGGGTTCGGTTGCTGTTGCGACTAGTGCGTCCACTACTCTCACGGCCTCAATGACCAACATGGGGTTTGATGCTGAGTTCCTTATTACTGTCAGATCAGCAACCACCGTTATTGGAGGTGGCTCGATCACGGTATGCAACGTAACCACTGGTCTTACAACCATCACGATCCCAGTTACTGCTTCTGCTGTGGCAACTATCGTTAGCGCGACTACATATCTGGTCGATGTGGCCTCAACTAACGGAACGGCATCTGGCACGATCTGGACAACCCGCACAACCACAGTAGAAGTGCTGAACTAAGTCATGGCCGCTGCCTTCGAATCCACAGCATTTGAGGGCACAGCCTTTGAGCAAGCGGCTGGGGCAACGCCAACGACAGTTGCAATCACTGGTTCACAGGTAACATCATCTTCTACTGCGCCAAGCATAACCATTGGCATCACTTTCACTGCTGCAAGTTCGCAGGTATCCACCGGCAACACGGCCCCGACGATAAAGATTGGCACCACGGTTCTGGCCTCAGGTTCTTCAGTAACGTTTTCTAGCGGAACCGTAACTACTGCGCTTGGAACCGCGCTCTTAGTAACGGGAAGTCAGGTCACTTCGGCCAGTGGAACCGCTACGGTCAACACTGGGGCCAGCAATACTGATGTTCCAGTCACCGGAAGCTTGCTATCAACTGCTACCACTTCGCCAACCGTATTTGTTGGGACTAGGGTTCTACCATCTGGGTCTTCGGTAACGCTCTCCAGTGGCCCTACAAGCGTTTTGACTGGGACAACCGCACTCGTAGTCGGTTCAGAAGTTACCGTGGCTTCTGGGGCCATTACAGCGCAATGGGGAACGGTTGTTGCCACCACAGGATCTGCGCTTGGCTCCAACCCTGGGAATGTCCTTGTCGATACTGGGACTCCAGACGTAGTTGTTAGCATCTCAGGCGAGATAATCTACTTCACTCCGCACAGTGTCGAGGTTCTTGGGGCCGAATCACCCGTCCAGTCTTTCGGTGGAGGCGGGGGAGTCCCTAGGTCTACGAAGGTAGCTCCGAAACCCAAGGTCTTTGAGGTAGATAAGCCTAGGAATGATACGGTTGTATCAGTATTCGGCTCAGAAGTTAGCGCATCTCCAGGCAACATAGTCCAGTTCGTAGACCCTGCTCCGTTATACAAGCGTAATAACCGTATAACCGGGTCTATGGGTTCATTTGTCTCAGGCAACGTCCTTGTCAAGATTGAGTATGAGTTGCAAAATGATGAGGATGAACTGCTTGAGATCCTTTCCATGCTGGAGATGCTATGAATGATCGCATTGTCTACGAGAAACTGGCTGGATTGATCAACCGTCCCGAGTGGGATAACTTCCTTGTCTACGTAACTAACCTCCATGTCGAGTGCCATAACAGGCTTGAAACCTGCAATGTAGATAACCTAAAGGGCATCCAGGGCGAACTGAAGATACTGAAGGACATATTGACACTGCGAAACGACGTTAATAAGATTATGAGTGAGCGATGAAACCAAGACTCAATAACGAGAACCGTTTCAGCAACTCAAAAGTGGACCAAGCATAGTGCCGTCCAAGGAGCAATGAATGAGTGCCTTCAATAAAATGAAGCAGTTTGAAGACGAGGCTAAGGCCGCAATGGAGGAGTTTGCCGAAATCTACCCACCTGACGAGCCCGAGGGTTCCAATCAGGAAGAGGCAGTAACGGAAACCCCTGCAAGCGAACCCCCCTCTGACGCCCCCGCCCCTGAGTCCGCTCCCGAGAACGAATGGGAGAAGAAGTATAAGGACTCGCTCAAGGGAATGAACGAAGCCCAGCGTAAGGCATCTGAAGTTGCTAAGGCAAAAGAAGACGCCGAGAAACGGGCTAACGATCTGGAGGCCAGACTCAACGAGGCACTCGAAGCCGCTAAGAACGCCAAGACCACTAAGACTTACGAGCCCGTGGAAGAGGACGATCTGGAAGCGGATATGCCTGAAGTCGCAAAGATTGCACAGAAGTATGCCTCTCGCGCCCAAAAGGACATTGAGGCCAAGCTTGCTGACATCACTGCTAGGCTCCGGGCTGAGGAGGACAATCGTAAGCGGATTGAGACTGATACGTCTACGCGCAAGATGCGAGATGACATTGTCTCTGTTCATCCTGACTACGATCAGTTGGTCAACTCTGAGGAGATGACTGCCTGGATTAACAATGAAGCGCCTCCTATCTACAAAGCGATCTTCGAGGGGGCCGTCCCCTTCCACGCCAAAGACGCGATTGCCGTATTGAATGCCTTCAAGTCAACCACTTCCACACCCACCCAGACAAAGGCATCTCATAGCACTCCGTCAGCGGCTGAAGTCGCGGCACCCGTCAAGACCAATACTCCGATTTCCACCCGTCTGAAGACTGACGCTCCGCTCACAAGTAAAGACCTGGATTACTTTATGCACAACTCGCATAAGATGAAGGGTGAAGAACTTGCTGACTGGGATCGTAGGTTTGATGCGATGACCAAAACCTAAACACAAACAAGAATGGAGTTAGCTAATGACTAACTACGATACCACTGCGGGGCTGCCCAACGGCTACTTCCCCCAGCACAACTTCGAGGGACAGGTTCTCTCGCGCAAGATCGACTTCTCCAAGAGCAAGGACGGCCTGACTGCTTGGGTCGCTGGCGACACCCTCGACATCATCAAGATCCCCGCTGGCTTTGTGGTGGAAGATGTCTACTGCGTGATCAATACCGCTGGCACCGCCTCCAGCACCCTTGGTTGCGGCCTGTCTGGCGATAACGTCTACTTCTGGGCCGCTGCTGTTGGCACGATGGACTCCGCTGCGAACACGATCTTCCGCACTGGGAAGGCCGCTACTGCTGCTGGCAAGTTCAAGGACATTGCTTCCGTGACCGCTCTCGCTGGTGCGATGGTCAAGGAAATCGGTGCCACCAACGACACCCTCCGCATTCTTGCTGGTGGGACCGCCCCTGTTACTGGCGTTGCGACGTTCTACGTTCGCGGCTTCCAGCTTGTCTAACCCCAACTAAGGAGAAACTAAAATGGGTCTTTCTGTCTCTCGTGTCGGTGCCAACCTCGCGGCTGGTGCCTTTGTCCCTCAGGTCTACTCTGCGAAGATGCAGGCCAAGTTTTACGCTGCTTCCGTGGTTCCCGCTATTGCGAATCACGATTGGGAAGGTTAGTAACTTAGCCTTCGTTAAACTCCGTGAATTGCTGGGAAGCCCTTAAGCCATGATCACCACAGCACAGTTTGAAAAGACAAATGCGACGGTCAAAAAGATCGTGGATTGGGCAATCAGCAGCCAAGCCGCTAGGAAACTTGCGGAAGGTTCAACGACTAACATCAATGCTTACCGGGTGGTGCCGAAGCTAACGATGACACGAGCGCGGGGGTGCTTTACATTTCTAAGTTTGGGGAGTATGGTTAAGGTTGGAGGCAATAAGATGACTCGAACCCGCTACACTGGCCCAAAAGTGACGAAGGAGCAGCTGCAGGACGCTTACGAGATTGGAGGGTCACTTGAGGGTGCCGCCATTATTCTCGGTGTTTCCAAGAAGAGCGTTCTCAATTGGATGAAGAAGTTTGAACTCAACCGGAACCCTGATGTGGATGTCAATGCTGTCCTTGAGATGGCGAAGACTAAGACCACACGCGAAATGGCAAAGCACTTCGGTGTAAGCCAAACCCATATCGGTGTTATTTGCCGCCGCAATGGAGTTCTTGCCGTTGATAATTTCCACCCTGGATATGCCACAAATGATCGTGGATACCAGCTTACTCGCGCCGAGAACGGTCGCAAGTGTGGTTACAAACTGATTCACCGTCATGTCATGGAGGAACATCTTGGTCGCCCGTTGACCAGCGATGAGGTTGTCCATCATATCAATCGCAATAAACAGGACAATCGCATTGAGAACCTCCAACTGATGACCCGTGAAGAACATGGGTTGCTCCACTATCTGGAACCTAATCCAGATCCTAGAAAAGTAGTGGCATAAGATATAGTCTGGGCTCATGTGAAAACATGAGAAGTTAGGATAAAGAGCCTAGCGATAACACTCCGGACATCAAGAACTTCGGTGACAAGGTTGTCATCCGTAAGATCCCCACCATTCAGGTGTTCGATCATGTGGTGAACGCTGATCTGCCGATTCAGGATGTCTCTGACGAGTCCATCACTCTGAACATCGACAAGGCCAAGGGCTACAACTTCAACGTGACCTACGTTGACGAATACCAGTCCGACATCGCCCTGATCGAAAAGCTGACCGAAGATGCCTCCATGCAGATGAAGGTTGCCGTGGATCAGTCCGTGCTTCAGAGCGTCTACAGCGATGTGGCTACCGCCAATACGGTCGGCACCTCCATCGGCACCACCAGCCCCCAGCAGCTTTCGGGTCTGACCACTGCTACCTACATCACCCCCCTGCTGAACGCTGGTCAGGTGCTTGATGCCAACAATGTCCCCCGGGACGGCGAGCGTTGGGCTGTCATTAGCCCCCAGTTCGCTAACTACCTCAAGCTGTCTGACCTCAAGCAGGTTCTCATCACGGGCGATGACAAGTCTCCCCTCCGCAACGGTTACGTTGGCACTATTGATGGCATGAAGGTCTATGTCAGCAACAACCTGCTTTACGCGAACGGTGCCACGGTGAGTCTGCCTACCGAGTGCCTTGTGGGCCACCCCTCTGCGCTGGCCTTTGCCAGCCAGTTCCAGAAGCCCGAGATGCTGCCTAACCCGCGCACCTTTGGCACCCTGGTTCGCGGCCTGAATGTCTACGGCTTCAAGACTGTGAAGCCTGAGGCTATGGTTCGTGTGCGCGTTTACTAGTCGTTGAACCCTAACGGGTTTACAATGAGGGGGAGTTGGCCTTTAAGCCGCTCCCCCTTCTTTTGGAGAATAAATGAAGGCAATCAAAAGTGTCATCAATACCCGCACTGGCAATGAGTTCGAGAACCCCGGCAAGGATCTTATTGCCTACGCCAAGGGCGATCCTTCTACCTTCGAGATTGTCTACGAGGAAACCGCCGACGAGGACGTTCCTGAAACCTACACCGAAGAGCAGTTAAAGGCTCTATCCATGAAGGACTTGCAGACTTTGGCCGAAGGGCTGGAGTGCGATAAGCGAAGGAAGGATTCTTTGATTGATGCTATCCTTACTAAAGGGAGGTAGATGAATGTCGTTCACTGTCCGGTCTTTGCTTCCCAAGGTGCAGCCGTTTCGCAAGGATCTGGAAGAGGAACGATCTATCTTCGCTATCCAGGAGGCAGTCCGAAAGGTGTGCCGCCAGACTGGCTACGCTCAGACTAAGATCATTACGAACACTGCTCCCTTCGATCCCACTGTAGATCTTAGCCTAGTCATTCCCACCACCCAGTCTGTCTACCGAATCCACTTGGTTAGGCTGTTGGACATTAAGCTTCTACCTGCAACGCTTTCTACTGCGCTAACCAATGGCGTCCAGTATGAGATTCTCCAGCAGGGGACTTCTGACTTTACGCTGGTGGGTGCCGCCGATAACAACATCGGGACGCTCTTCACTGCCACTGGGACAACGCCAGGGACTGGGATTGCAACCGTTTACAACAACAACGCTATCAATAGTGCCTGGAAAGTCCTCTACGAATACAATCAAACGGCGATTAACAATGCTGAGTCTTATCCTAATTACTCTAATGGCTTCCCTTCTGGCTGGACTTACCTTGGCAATAGCGAGGTATCAATCTACCCAAACCCTGATATTGCGTATCGGATCGAAGTCACCTACTCCTACATTCCCGTTGGAGAAATCACCGATATTCCCCTCCCGCAAGAAGCGGAAGAAGCGATCATCGGTGGTGCGCTTGCTACGCTATTGATGCTCCCTGGGGTTGGGCAGAACATCCAGCTTTCCAAGGACCGTGAAGTGCTGCATAACCGGGAGATGGACTTCCTGAAGGCCAATGCTCTCCTTGGTCAGTCTGGTCGCCCCCGGGCCACCGGTAGAACCCTTGCCACCCGCGCCATTCGCGCCTATGACAACAGGTGGTCCTAATGACTAGCGCACCTCTTACGCTGGCCCAGCTTCGTTATCTGACGCAGTATCTTGTCGGTGACCCTCAGACCAGCACCTACAGCACCACGATGTATCTGGATGCCATCAACTTTGCTGTTAAGGATTACGCCAAGAAGACTGGTGCTACTTACGCTGAGTCTACTGCTCTGCCTGACGCCAATGGGTTCTCGGTGATCCCAACGGCTTATATCCGTCTTCTTCGGGTTCTATATTCCGGTTCTCAGTTGGTGGAGTCTACCTTCAGCTTTGAGTCCATGAAAGATCCGGCTTGGCAGTCCCTCACGGGCATCCCCAAGCGTTGGGTTCTTTGGTCTGGTGCCAAGGTTAAGCTTACCCCCATCGCGGTATCTCCTACTCTCGCTACCATTGGATACGTCGAAGATCCCACTGATCTAGTGGATGATGCCGACATCGTGGATACCCGTATTCCTTGGGCGCACCATGAGTATCTAAAGTATGCCGCTGGCTCTTGGCTGCTTAATCTGGATGGTGATGGGCAGGACAATCAGTTGGCTGACGGCTACATGGCTAAATTCAATGCGCTCATTGGCTATAGCGATCAGGTGCTTGAGGGTAAGATCCATACTTCGCGCAATCAGGGTTCTAGGGAGGTCTAATGTCCTACACGCTTACTGGAACCCGCTACATCGGGACAGGTTCACTTCCAGTTCCCAAGGCTGGTTACGATGCCGTTGATACGACTACTGGCAATCTTTATATGTGTAATGCCATTGGGACTAGTTGGAATCTTGCTGGTAACGTAAACAACGTGAACCTTGGCCTTCTTGCCCTGACGGGTGGGACGATGACTGGTTCTATCACTGGTGCCACTGGTTGGTCGCCACTTGATTCACCTAACTTCACCTCAAGCGCAAAACTTGATGGGGTTAATCTGGCGACTACGTCCGATCTGTCAACTACGTCAACGACCATTCTGAATAGCATCGCGCCCAAGATCACAGAGGCAGTTGCCTCTACGACTTCTGCTATCAGCGTGAATGCGAATATTGCCAAGGCGCAGGGTTTCCTGTTCCCTATCGGGACCACCAAGATTGAAGGTGCAACCGATACTATCCCTCTCCCTGTTTTCCCCAGCAGTGGCGTTGCAGCGGACATTACCCAGTGCGTCTGGAGTGTAGGGATTTATTCAATCCCAGATAACGGCAATGGTCTTAAGAAGGTTCTTGTGACGAACCCAGGTGCTGGCCTTGCCTATACTTCTGACTGCTACCGTGACGATGGTGTTTGGCCTGGACACGCAGTCTTGTCTTATATGATTATCGCGGTCCAGGCTTGATGGGATTGGTGAACCGATGAGTAAAACTTTCCGGCTTAACTTTGAGAAGGGCATCAATGTCGTTGGCGACAAGGCTCTTCTGCCGGATGGTTTTGTCACGATCCTGGATAACGTAGATCTTCGATCTGGATCTCCCCGCCCCTACCGTGCGCCTGAGTTCCAGTTCCAGGTTCCAGATAACACCACTAGGTCTTGGTCTTACCGCAATCGCTGGTTCCATTCTGCCAATGATAGGGACTATGTCGGTGAGTTTATTGGTGGCATTGAGCGGGTCTACATTACCGAAGAGGGCTTGTTCCCCACCAAGGCGGTAGAAGGTGACGTTGTTCTGCTTGGGACTCCGCGCCCCAAGACTATCCTTGGTGTTTCAAAAAGCTCTAGCCTTTCTCCCGGCAACTTCAAGGCTGAAATCGCTTACGCCGGGGAAGGCAATCTGGCCGATGGAGATAGGTATTATCGCATTACGGCTAAGACGGCTGATGGGACTCTACCCCCTTCGCCCCCTATCGTAGTCACGATTGCAGACAAAGATGCCAAGGGCGCATCTGTAAAGTTGACTTGGAGCGCAGTATCAAAAGCCATCTCTTACACCATCTACGAAGGGGATGCATCTAACCAGTTGTTTCTAGATGAGGTTGTCGGCTCTATCTTGCAGTATAAGGACACTGGGACCAAGGTTGCCAGCGGAGATAACGCTACCCAGTATCTGCAAGAGCAGTCCTTCACCTATGCCTATACCTATCGACGCAATGTAAACGGAGTCTACGACGAGAGCGGACTATCCGCTCTTTCTATCCCAATGACTGGTGCCACTGGGCGCATCATCACTAGGGATTATCTGAATGATGGTTATTGGTTGCAGACTCAGAGCGATGGGACCACGCTGGCCGCTATCAGTGGAACTGGAACAATCGCAAATACAAGTGCTACAGCCTTCCCGCCTAAGAGTCTGACTGGTGTAGCCGCTGTATATAACAACGCCTCACTGATCACGGCGATCCATCTAGTGGCTCATGGCTTCGTCACTGGGGACAAGCTCAAGTTCAGTGGGTTCGATGATCCGACTTGGTCAGAGCAGACGCTTGAAGTCATCTACATTGATGCCGATCATTTTGGCATTAATAACATCAAGGTTCCAACCGATGGGAGTCCGCTCCCCGCTGGGACTACGGCTCAACTTGTAAAGTGTATTGTCACCTATACCGCACTTGGAGTAGTGGCAGACAACGATGTTGTTAATCTGGTTGGGACTGGAACTGGGACCACCGTTTCTGGGCTCTACAAGGCCACTAGGATTGATGATATGAACTTCTCGGTCCCCTTGCTTGCCACTGCCATCATCACGCTTTCTACGGTGAAATGGGTGCCTTTAAATGGCTATTATGACAAGTGGCTTCTCTACCGTAATGAGCAGGGTGGTTGGTTCCAGGTGGATGAAGTTGATCTCAGCGAGACAACCTATACAGACGGTAAGCCATTTGCTGCACTTGGTGGGACTCCGTCTTCTTACTACTCTGAGAACGGTATCACTGTAGACTACGATACGCCTCCAGTAAGCATGACTAGCGTCGAGTCTCATTACGGGATGCTGTTTGCTATCTCTGGTCACACTGTTCGCTGGACTCCCATCCTGACTCCTGATGCATGGCCTGAGGTGTTCAGCGTCACTCTAGCCTACAAGCCAGTGAAGGTTGTCTCCTTCGCGCAGGGACTGATCATCCTTTGCCAAGATGCTATCTACCGGCTTGATGGCAATAGTCCTACCCAGATGAGCCTGTCAAAGACCCATGCTGAGGATGGTTGCTACGCGCCTGGGACGGTCCAGAAGACCGATAAGGGGCTGATGTATCTTAGCCGTCGCGGCATTATGATGTTCGATGGGACTCAGGCGCAGTGTATTACGGACACCCGCATCCCCGGTGCTGTCATCAATGGACCCTCTAAGACTGCTACACCTGTTCCGTTCTGGTGGTTGCCAACTACTATGACCAAGAACTACGCTGATCTTGCTGGTGAAGACTCCATCTCGTCTACCCAATATGTCTTCAACATGGATAACACCAAGGTCATTGATGGGATGAACAAGTCACTTAAGTCCATGTACCACCAGGGCAAATACTATCTGTTCTTCACTGGTGACAACTATCAAGGCAATACGAGCTTCGTTGTTGATATGCAGCTTCCAGGGTTCCCTATCACCACGATGGGCTCCAAGGTAACGGACTGCCATGTCGATGAATTTGAGAATGCGTATCTTCTGTTTGATAATGCCTTCTCCACCAAGTATGAAGCGTCGAAGAGTGCGATCCCAGGTGGTGATCCTCAGCTTATTGGTAGGGAAACCGTTGGGACTGGACTTGGCTGGAGTTACATGGAGTGGAGCAATGGTCCCTGGAGTGGGCTATATCTTGGCTATGGCGAAGAGATGTATGGGCAAGACTTCTTTGGCGTTCCAAGTCTTGAGTAAGAGGGGCTGCATTGATTAGATATATTGATTACTACACAGAGTTTACTGGGGCCGAGTCGATCATTGGCTACCCTTTTGCGCCTACTCCGCTAGTTGGCAAGGCCATCTATAAGTTCAACTCTACGTCTAGCGTAAGTAACAATCGCCAGCGTGTCCCAATGTTTATTAGGACAGGGGCTCAGGCTTTCGGCCAGCCAGCAGAGCGCAAGAGGTTCACCCAAGTGGAGTTCCACGGCAAGGGGACGCTCTTTGTCCGCATCTACGTCGATGGTGTCTGGATTAGCGATGCTACTGTGACTTTGTCTGAAGCTCCGTCGAAGGACCGTAGGGTTGGCATTCCTACTGGGACTAGGGGTTACACGATTGATATTGAGTTCTGTGGTGATGCTGACCTTAGGGCCGTAGAGTATGAGTTCAAGCCAATGGCGAGGACCAGTTGATCCATCGTGTCCACTCAGTCTCCTTGGCAGAGGTCAACCGAATCCTGGAGTTGATCCAGAAGGATGCCAAGGCTCCTGTAACACCGACTGTCACGCAGGGTCATACTAGCAACTCAAGCATGGTTGTTGTCCAGCAGTCCACTGCAACGCCTACAACTACGGCTTCTGGCCTAATGATTGGTGCGCTAGTCTTCCCAGAGGTTCTTCTAGATGCGACTGGATCTGTCCTGACAGACGAGAATGGCTATGCATTAATTGGAGTTAGGGTTGAGTCCCAGGTAATAACTGGGGCTAGTGATACAATTCAAGCAATGGCTTAAGGGAGTTTTATACTATGGTTCCTAATCACGCTACCCAGACTGATCCTTACCTGCATGAAGCCAAGGGCGCATCGACTGCTACGGTTGGACAGGTTCTTACAGCCACTGGCTCTGGGACCGCTACATTCCAGGCTCCCGGTGTTGGAGGTTCTGGTTCTGTTGTTAAGTCTACGGCCTACTCATCTAACACCCTGACAACCGGAACCACGCTTATCCCCTTCGACAACACCATCCCACAGACTACCGAGGGCGTTAACCTGTTCGTCCCGGTCTTCACGCCAACTACCAGTGGCAACAAGATCCGCATCTCTGCGACTATCTTTGGTTCCTACTCGGTGGCTGCTACTGTTACCGCTGCCCTCTTCCAGGATGCTACGGCTAATGCACTTACTGCTGTAGCCACTAAGGTCACTGCTGCTAACGATGCATTCACCATCCGGCTTGAGTGGGAACTCACTACTGCGTCTGTCACGCCTATCACCTTCAAGATCAACGTCGGTGGCTCTACGGCTGGGACCGTGACCATGAATGGTAATGCTGGTGCTGCGATCTTCGGTGGCGTTGCTTCCTCGATGCTTACTATCACTGAGATCAAGGCTTGAACCATTGGATGGAGGGTCTAATTAGATGACACAGATCCTTACCAATGCTTCTATTGGGCTGCCTAACGGCCCTGCGCCAGTAACAAACCCTACATTCATAACGGGGATCACAACCCCGCAGGTCCAATACCAAACGACTGGCGTTACGCCTACAGGGCTCCCCGGCGACACATATTGGGACACTGCTGCCCTAACCCTAGCGACAACCCTCAATAGCTCTGTGACCCTACAGCACGGCCAGGAGATGCACATCCGGTGCGTCAATAAGAGCGGTGCTGATATCACCGATGGATCTGTTGTCTACATCGACACCGCGCAGGGGAATCGCCCAACGATCAAGCTTGCTAAGGCAGACTTACTTGCCACAAGTGAAGTCATTGGCGTTGCGACAGAGTTGATTGCCGACAACGCAGAGGGGTATGTAACCACCTTTGGAGTTGTCAACGGGTTCGATACTAGATCATTTGCCGCTGGTGATGAGATGCATCTGTCTGCCGCTACTGCTGGCACGTTGCAAACAGGTGTTCCTGCTGCACCAAACTATCATGTGATGGTTGCTACCGCCCTTAATAGCACGGTGAACGGTTCTATCTTCGTCCACCCAGAGCCTCCTCTGGCACAAGACGTGGCATTCACGGCTGATTCACCGATGGTCGCTCCCACGCAGAAAGCCGTTAAAGCTTATGCCACTCCTCAGACTAGAACCATATCGACTACGGCCCCGCTTACGGGTGGTGGTGATCTCAGCACAAATAGGACTCTAGCTATTTCCACCTTTGTAGCATCTGGCGCATCCCATGCCGCTGGCATTGTGCCTGATCCTGGCGCATCGTCTGGTATCACTAAGTTCTTGCGGGAGGATGCTACGTGGTCTGTCCCTGCTGGAGGCGGTGGCGGTAGCGTTGGTGTTGGGTCTACACTGTATATATATAAAAACTGTGGAGGTTTCTAATGGCTGCTAATACTGCTCCGATTTTCCCACTTGTTCCTTGGGCTTCTACTGCTGATCTGTCTGCTGCTACAGCTTGCACAACCAGAGGGCCAATCGCCCATGCATCTCTTACCTCTACCCCATGCTTCGCGGTGGCACTGTCTACAACTAGCACCAATGGTAGGCGTATCGACAAGATCCAGGTTCAGGCTATCTCTACAGCCATCACTGCCACTACTGCCGCTCAGAATGTTTTGCTATGGATGAGCAATGGCACAACTGGTTATGTTATCGACGAGATTACTGTAGCGGCACTTGCCCCTAGCGCAACGTCACCAGCATTCAGCACCTATAAGACGTATGACAATCTGGTTCTTCCCCCGGCATTCACACTCTATGCTTCAACTACTGTGACAACTACGGCGTCAACTACTGCGCTTGCTGTTATTGCATACGGTGGGGATTACTAATGGGCTTCCCCGGCAAATCAAAGGATCTCATTCCATGCCTTGAAAAGGCTATGCCGTTTATTAAAAGCACCAATTACATCATCAAAAGAACTGGGCTATATCGTATTTGTGCTATTGGCGGGGGAGGGGGCGGCGCGGGTGTAGCAGCTACCGCTACCCAGGCTAGCTCAACAGGAGGTGGAGGCGGTGGGTATGCATCCATAGAGGTCTTCCTTAGGCAGGATGATAGGCTTGCAATAACCATTGGTGCCGGTGGAACATACAGAAGGTCCGATACACCTGGAACTGCTACTAACGGTGGGAACACTATTGTTACCGGACCTGGAGTGTGCCTTATTGGAGGCGGTGGGAAGGGTGGGTCGATGGTAACTACTGGCACACCGGCATCTGGGCTTGGTGGTGTGGGGTGCGGTGGCACAACAAATCGTAAGGGCGGTTCTAGTGCTGCAGTGGCAGTCATAGCTGGGAACCTGTTTAGTACTGGTGGTGGTGCAGCGGGGACTGCAATAGGCGACGGTGGAGGATCATTTGCGTCGAACCAGTCAGCCGGAGGAACCGTTGGGATGACACCGACTGATGGGTCAATACATGGGATCGGAGGTAACTCTGGTCAGAATATTTATGGCACATCATGGGGGAAGGGATCAGATGGGATTAACAGAGCGGATAAAGACAAGTATGATTATGATCATATTAACTTTTATCGCGGTGAACACCCCATTGATGATGGAACATTGACGTATAGTTGGGTTAATTTCGGTGGCCTTTCCAACCCTTATGGGACAAGTCCAATAACTATAAATCCGCTTGATTCTGGCGTTGGGTTGTCATTTGAATCTGATTACTTCCCGTTATCTGTGTTCACTGGTGGCATCAGAACTTTTGACCAAACTACCGGTAATTCTCCTGGCCTTGGTGGCACATCAAACATTAGAGCAGGGCTATGCGGAGGCAAAGGCGCTGACAGTGTGTATGTAGAACCCTGGGCTATACTATTTGGAGGCGGTGGAGGAGGCGGTGGTTCGGTCTCCAATAATGCAACGAGTGGTGCCGGTGGCCTAGTATTCCTTGAGAGGATTATGCGATGATATTTGAGATCCTCAACGGTGAAACAGTAACAAATACAATCGTTGCAGATATAGAGTATATGCTTGAAACATATACAGATGGCAACTACAGAGAAATTAAACAACCAGATACCGCTCCAGTTGATACGCCAAAGCCGTTGCCTGAAATGGTTATCACTTCCGTATCTGGTGGAGACTATTCCGTAGAAGATAGGGAAGCCAACATTGCATCTGGTTCTACCATCAAGATCGAGGCAGAGATCCATTTATGCGGTGAAATAACTTCGGATTTTGACGCTGCTATCAGGATCCCGTTAGTCTCATCGGATAGGCGAGAGAGGGTCATTGGTGCGTCTATTGCTGGGGGCAAGGTAAGTGCATCTTGGACACCATTGGAAAGTGGTGTTTGGAATATCGACCCAGTCAGAATGAACCAATATCTCAAACCAGATAGGCAGCTAGCATTTTCTGGATTACGCATTTTTGTGCTTGAGTAAGTTACAATCCTTTAGGGAGACACGATGTCAACGACCACCCCAAATCTTAACCTGACTCTTCCATCCGTGGGAGATGGTATTGCCAATGGTCAGCCGTGGGGTAATACCCTGAATGGTAACTTCACGATTATTGATGGAATTGCTTCAACAGATACCGATAAGGGCGATTCCCTTGTCGCGGTGAAGTCCTCGCTCACTGGTGGCGTCGCAAGGGACCAGCACAAAAAGAATATGGATCTGCCAACTACTAAGGATCTGGGGCTCATTCCAGATATGACGGTTGATAGTAGTGGTTACTGGGTAACTGCTGGTGCTACCGACAATTCGCTTGCTGCCACCGCCTTGTTCAAGAACCACCAGCTGAAGAAGCATCACTGGACTGAGGGAAGCTATTACAACTTGAGTGGCATCACCTACAACTATGACGAGGTGGCGGGGCTCTACGGCATCACAAACCGCATCGAGATTGTGGGCGATGGCAAGACTAATACCCATATCGTTGCGGGTGGCCCCGGGGCTTCCTTTACAGCGTCTGCTTACGGGACGAAGCTGACTCTTCTCTCTTCGGCCACTGGCAACTTCGCTATTGGGCAGATCCTAGCTGCCGTCAATGTTGACTTTGGCACAACCATTATGTCGCTTGATTCGGGCACACTTGGTCTTATCGGATCTACGTATACTCTATCCGTCCCTGCTTCAGTTAACATCGCTACCGAATCAATGACTACCCAAGTTCATGGCCTTGGTTTCACAGGCAGTGGGTATCAGACTAAAAGCACATTTAGCGGATCTGTTACTGGCTCTACCCTTACACTATCATCTACGGCAGTTGGGACGTTTGCTCTTGGCGATCCTATTTTCTGTGCCTATGTCCCTACCGGGACTACGGTAGCTTCTAAGACATCTGGCACCCTTGGGCAAACTGGTTCTGTCTATGCGCTGTCTGCCCCCGCGTCTTCTCCTACCGGCACCGTGGCTATGCGGACTGCTGACAGGGCTGGTGCTGGTGTTGTTGGCCTTAATAAGATCTCAAACCTATCCATAGACAATGCATCTGGAGATCATCTTACCAATGTCGGATTGATGCTGAATTGCCAGAGCAATGCCGAGATCGAAGATGTGATGATTACTGGGTTCGGGACCGGGGTCACTTACAATGGAGCAAGTGGTGGCCTGTTCCGTAATGTGGCTATCAATTATTCTACTAATGGCATCACTGGCGCATCTGTTCCTCTGGTTTCTGATAACAATCTGCTATTGTTTGATCGCGTGTTCTTCGGCAACTGCACCAACTATGGCCTTGATATGACACTTGGAACAAACACCATGTTCCTTAACTGTGACTGGGAGGGTTGTGGGTGCCTTGGGGGTGTCCCAACCTACACAGCAGGAACTGGCAATTCCGGTGCTTGCCGACTCACGATCTCCAATACAAGCGGCATGAATGGCCCGGTATTTGAAAATTGCTATATCGAAGCCAACAACGGCACTGCCGATATTGAGATCATTAACCTTAACTACAGTCCTATCACGATCACATTCCGTAACTGCAACTTTATGCGCCTATCGTCTGCGAAGTATACGACGAACTGCATCAAGGTTACGTCCCCAAATGCGCGCTGCACTGTCCTGTTAGAGAACTGTTCCTTTGCCTGCGCCAATAGCTTTAGCACCGACTTCGCTGGTTCCGGCATGTGGACAAAGAATCCGATCTCGCACGATGCCAATACTGATGTGATTCGGATCGGTGGGCATACCAACAACATCAATATGTATGGGCATACGCCTATGTGGACTGGAACCCCGGGCTCGTTTCTGCCGGTTCGTGGTGGGCTTGTCAATGCTGATGGAACCTACGGGACTGCTGGCCCATGCGATGGGACTTGGACTAGCCAGAAGATTACAACGACTCATGCTGCTGGGCATTACCGCATCACTAGCACTAGCTCCAAGGGCTTCACTGACGATCCTGCTGGTGCCGGATATCTGCCGTGGGCTATTGGCAACGATGGAACAAATGCCAAGATTGTCCTAAACACTTGTAACGCAACCCAGACTACTTTCGATGTTTTTACCGGAACCGGCGTTGGGAACTGGTCTGACTGTGCCTTTAGCTGGTTCCTTATCAAGATTGTCTAGGAGATACAATGTCATCTTTAACGCCATATCTTTCAATGTATCTTCCGGCCCCTGGAGATGGCTCAGAGAATGGGCAAACTTGGGGTCCGCAGGTAAATGCCAACTTCACTGCTATCGACTCAAAGCTGCATGAATTTGTTAGCATCTTTGACTTCCTAACGGAGAACCAGAAGACTATCGTTCGTAGCAGGACTGGATCGGCAGCCATTAAGTCTGAACTTACTGCTGCCTTCTCTGCGGCATACGCTGCCTCAAGTTCTGTATGGGTTCCGGACGGTGTCTATACTGTCTCTAGTCTTCCCAACTTCATCAAGAAGAACACTCGCATCATCGGCATTGGTCACCCCATTATTAACTATACTGGTGTGGATGATGGCCTGAAGTGCGACACTGGTGAGACTGCCTATGGCACACAGGACTTCTATGTCCACATTGAGAACCTTAGAATCACTGGTGTATCGACTCCTGGCAAGGCTGGCCTTATTGTCCGTGGTATTCATTACTCTGTGTTCCGCGAAATCCAGGTGGATAACTTCGACATCGGCCTACGTGAAGCCTTCGGCATCTGCAACACCTTCGACAACTTCAACTGTGTTGGGTTTAATCCAGATACTGTTGGGTGGGTTCCTTATACCTGGGGCGTTGTGGTCGAAGGCCGGACTGGTGGTGGACCGAATGAGGGTGCCTCTACTGAGTCGGTATTCCTAAATTGCCATATTGGAAATGGTCTTAATGGGGTCCACTTCATCAACGCTGATCATTGCCGATGGTTTGGCGGGAATATCGAAGCTAATACTAACGTAGGTATGGTGATAGAACAGGGTTCAAATGCGAACATCATCTCTTGCGATCTGGAATCCAATGGCAATGTTGGCAATGGCTATATGTGCCTACAGATTAAGGGACTTAGTAATACGGTTCTCAACTCTATCGTAGTTGGGACCGTCCAGATTCTTGAAGGCGGCAGACATAATAATCTGAAGGGCGGCATCTTCGGTTCCATCTATATTGGTGCTGGTGCGCTTTACGCTGGTATCCACGATACTTGCTATAACGCCAACATGGCTAATACCGGAACCTTTACGGATCTTGGTGCATGGACAACCATCGTTAATGTAAGCAATTATGAAGACAACATTTCCTATAGCCATGCCATGTATCAGAACAAGGCGAATAAGTTGGCCATCACGGGCGGCCTTACTTCAGACAAGATGACCCTGAAGGAACTCGGGGCAAACGTATATTATGGGTTATCTGGCTCTGCTGGGACGGGACGCTCTGTCTACTTCCAGACGGATGTTGCTGGAGTAGATACTGGACGCTGGGCTATTACGGTAGATAGTACCGCCGAGAGTGGTGGCAATGCCGGTTCCAATCTTTCGATTGCTGCTTACAGCGATGCTGGTGTTGCTATTGATGGAGTGATCCAGTGCAACCGTGTTGCTGGTGGGCTCATGACCTTGAACCGTCCGATCCAGGCTAATAGCACAATGAAGATTGTTGGGAATGTTGGTTTTAATGGAACTGCGCCTATGGCTAAACCAACCATTACTGGTGCCAAGGCTGGAAATGCAGCACTAACATCTCTTCTCTCAGCCCTTCATGCTTATGGATTTGTCAACGATACGACCACCTAGTCTAACGAGGCGAACTTGCGTTTAGCTACCGAACAGGATCTGCCCTTCATCAACGAAGTCCTGAACCATCCCCAGGTGAGACCACACATCTTCCCCGGGGATGGCCCTGTTGACGCCGCAATGGCCCTAGAACTGATGTGGGTTCTGGTTGTCCCCGGTAGTGGTGTGATGATGGCGGAAGCCCTTGGTGGAAATAATTACCTCGCTTTAGTGGCGTTTCTTCCTGATTCTTGGGGGCCAAAAGCAGTAGGCGCAATGCGTTCTGGGATCAGAAAGATCTTCACCGACACTGACTGTGTTCGCCTCTATGGCTCCGTTAAACCCAATAACCTGAGAGCCAGTCGCAACTTGGTTGGCATGGGGATGAAGGAAGTAGGGCTCAAGGGGAACCGAGTAACAGGCCACATTGATTACTCCGATCTGCTGGATGAGGACTTGTTCAAGGAAACCTGCAAGGGAGGCTGGCCCGGGAAGGCTCTCTATTGGTGGGGAGTTAAGTCCAAGCTTGAGGACATCCCTGAGTTCATCCCTCTCCACGCCGAGAAACCTATCTTCGCCCTAGACGGTGTCACCTATGATTACACTTAGGCCACAGGTTGGATTACAGATAAAGAAAGAACTTGAGATTGCTAGGTTGCGTGATTTCAGCAACTTGCTGAACTTCGATGCGCTTCCTGGAACCTTCCGAGAGAAGATAATGGCAGTAGAGGCCCAGTTGCTGCTAATCCCAGAGGTTGTCATGGAGTATGACCATTCTTTCCACGGTGGGGTTTACCTTAGAACGCTTTATGCCCCCAAGGGAACCTTGATGACTTCTTATATCTACCGAGTCCCGCAGCAGAACCTTATCTCCAAGGGCGTTGTTTCCTACAGATCAGAAGTCCTAGGCGGGAAGATCACTGGCCCTGCTAAGTTCTCTGCCGATGCTGGGAGCAAGCGGGTAGTTTACTGTCATACAGATATGGTATGGACAACCATCGTAAAGACAGATTGCACTACCGTTGAGGACGTAGAGCGGGAGATATACCTAGACACGTATGAAGAATGGGACCAAGAGTGTTGTGCTAATATCATAGAAGTAGGGGGTTAATATGGCTGGAGCAATCAGTGCTGGGGCTGCGATCATGGGCGCTGGCGCTCTCGGTGCTGGTGCCTCTCTGGCTGGTGCTGGTAAGAACGCTAAGGCAGCTTCCTCTGCCCAGGCTTCCCAGGAGCGCATGGCTGGGGCTGATCTTGCCTTTCGTCAGGCTCAATACAACCGTTACCTTGGGTTGATGGGGCCGATTGAGCAGCAGCTTTCTACTGAAGCCCAGTCTTCTCAGCCCTTGGACTACGACAAGAACAAGGCCGCTATCGCCCAGAACTATGGCAATACCCAGCGGCAGATCACTAATGCTATGGGGATGCGAGGGATGGCTGGTAGTGGGATGGACGTTGGTGCCATGCGTGGGGCTGCTATGGGGCAGGCTGGCGAGATGTCCAATGCTTACTCCACTGGCCTGATGAACCGCAGAAACTTGGGCCTGAGTCTGACTGGTCGCGGACAGATCCAGAACGCTGCTAGTGGTGTCATGGGTGGGATGCAGAACATGGCTAACCTCTACGGCCAGCAAGCCGGGATGTATAACCAAGCCGCAGGGCAGGGTTACGCTGGTTTTGGGCAGGGGCTTCAGTCGATGGCTAATGCGTATGGACGGTATCAATACAATCAGCCTCAGGGCGCTCCTGCCTATGACGGGATGGGTTACGCTGGGAATCCTGGTAGCGGAGTTGGTGCGCAGCAAGGCATGGCTGGCTACTATGAGGGCGGTGGGTATGCGGCTCCCCTGAGGGGCGCACAGCCTGGAACTGATGCCGGTGCTTATACACCCTACGGAGGATAACTAATGGCTGGCTCACCTTACAACATCGGAAGCGGACTGTCACCTTACAACATCGGAAGCGGACTGACTGGCCTTATGGGAATCCCTGCCGCTTTTCAGGCTGGACAGGAACACGCTCAGGACCGCGCTCTTGCTATGTCCATGCGGAACCTCCAGTTGAAGGAGATGGAGCGCCAGCAGAAGGAGGCAGAGGGGCTTGATGTCGTAGGTTCCGCTCAGATTGCGCCTCAGATGCGGGATGTACCTGTAACAGAAGAAATGCCTATGGCAGAATCTGCCCCTGGTGTTGCTGCTCCCGCGTATCGCCAAGAGGCTGGTGGCCCCTATGCGCCTCAGGAACTCCCCTCTACCTTCCAGGCCCCGACTGGCAAGACAGAGAAGAAAGAATATGTCTATTCAACCCCCCACGAGAAGATGGCCTACGAACTGGGGCAGAGAGCAGATATGCTTGCCAAGATGGGGCTTGGGCGTAGCGCCTATAAGCTTCAACAGGAAGCAGCGCAGTATGGGCAACTCCACCAGGAAACGCTTGGGCAGGATGCGGCTAAGTTCATCAGTATTGGTAGCCAGCAAGCTATCCCGCTTTTGCATAAACTGGGTATGACCAACATCGTTGAGGTAGGCAAGGACAAGGATGGGACTGCTTGGTTGAAAGATGACCAAGGGAATTACACTCCGATGGACTATGGTGACCTTGCTGCCATCTCTTCTAACGGTAAGAATCTTAGTGGCGTTCTAGCAAAGATGAATACTTCTGACGCTCGTCTTTGGGGGCAGCAGTATACAGCGGATAAAAGACTCCAGGCCGCTAGGGAGCATTATGATTCCAACGAGCGAATTGCCAAGATGAAAGCAAGCCTCCCCGGCGGTAGATTCGCACCGACTGCGGACATGAAGAATGCTGCTGCTCTCGCGCAAGCCAGGAATATTCCCATTAATGAGGCTTGGTCGATCATTCGCCCTGATCTCCAGAGCCGTGGAGCGGTCACGGCCAAGGATGAGGTTAAGATTCTGGATAAGGAAGAGGCACGTATCCTTACTGCAAACGGAGGGATGCGCCCACCGAAGAGCGACGACCCTGGCAGCGATTATGCGTCACTTGTCAATATCAAGGCTAGGAAGCTGGAGCTTGGAATCGGTGGTGGTTCTACCGCTGCTCCTAAGGCAAAGGCCAAGCAGGAGATTCTATCCGCAGAGGAAGCCGCGAAGCGTTGGTAGTATTAAGTAATAACCGGGGGACTTGATGCCACAGCAATTACGGATGCCTGACGGACAGATTATTGAAGTTCCTGATGACCCATCCCCCGAGTTGAAGCAGAAGATCAAAGACCGGATCGCCTTTCTTAATTCCCAGAAGCGACCCGAGGTCCAGTTCACGAAGCCCGAGAAGGTAACCCAGATCAATCCTTCTGCTGCCGGAGGTGGGGCTTCAACTTGGGAACGCGGTAAGCAGCAAATCTCCGCTGGGCTTAAGGCATTACCTGGACAGATCCTTGGTCGAGATACGTCAGGAGTAGGTGCTTCGTTCAAGGGAACCAATATCGTTGGCAACTTAGCGTCTGGCTTTTACAGTGGCGCTGGAGACATTGCCGGTGGAATCAATAAGCTTGGTGAGAATATCGGTGAAGCGGTTGATGTCCCCCTGAAGTATCTCACTGGGACTGGTTCACCCGTGACGATGGACAAGCCCGGTCCTCTTGCTCCAGTAGAAGAGAAACTGAAGGGCATTGCCCAGCAGTATGAAGATACCTACTACACTCCTGGCTATGAACCCGGTGCCGTTGGAACGGTTACGAAGATGGCCCCTTCTGTGATGATGTCAAAGTCACTCCCCGGTGGGCAGGGTGTATTCCCGCTCCAGATGGGCGGTGCGATGCAGGAGGAAGCCAAGGCGGGTGGTGCTGGTAAAGCCGTCCAGATGGGAAGCGGCATTGTTGGTGGCCTCATGGGTGGTGCCTACAATCTGCGTCCTGGTGCGAAAGAAGCTAGTGCTGAGGCCAGCAAGTTCATTGGAGAAACGGTTGCTCCAGCAGCAGCGGATTATGCCAGAGCCAGTATGCAGACTGGTGGGATGCTGAGTGGTGTGCAGGTTCTTGGTAATATCTGGAAGAAATATACTTACAAACCAGATACCAGTATCCTTGAAGGCGCAGATCAAGCGTTCTGGAATGGCGCAGTCCTCGCTCTCATGCCTGGCGAAGTCAAGGGAAATACTGTAACCAATGAACAGGCTGCTGCTCTTGCGAAGTTTGCTAGAGAGAATCCTATTGCCTTTGCCCAGAAGTATAAGGATGTTAACGGTCCTAAGTCGCTTCCGGTGGATTGGTATCGTGTCGCCTATGGTATTGGGAACGCTAGGCCAAGTGACGTTCTGAGTGGGTTGTTCCCGGGCAAAGAGAAGCCGAAGGTTGTCCGCACACAGGCGATCATTGATGGGGAAATTGTTCAGGCACTCAAGAGGAATGATACCGAGGGCATTGCTAGGTTGAAGGCCGAACTCGATGCTTTGAAGCCTAATGCTTATGAGAGCCTTGCTGGTGGTGGGATTGTTGGTGAGGCCATTGACCCTACCGCTAGGCCAGCAATGGTTAGCCAGGGCTTGGTCAGAGGGACTCCTGTCGGCGAACAGGGTGCCGAGGTTGGTAGGCCCAATTATCCAGAAGGGACGGAGACTGGACTTGCCACGAGGGTTCCGCAGCCCTATGACAACCTTGGAGAGTTGCAGGGAAGGCAGATGGTTCCTCCATCCGAATCCCCACTCGCCACTCCAGAACCTACTCCTGCGGTTGGTATGGCACCTCAGAACGCTGGCACCCTTGGGATGAGGGGTGGGTTCACCACTGCTGGCCCAGAAGGTGTTGGCGTCCGGGTTCCTAGTGCAGAAGAGATCGCCGCAGAGCGAGTCCCGCAGGAGATCACTCCCAGTGAGCGAATGGGCGCTACTTTCGCTGACGATGTTAGGGCTGCTGAGGACCGTGTAAATGAAGCACAGAAGGTTCTCCGAAGGAAGCCGGGTAGCACCAGGGGCCTCAAAGAACTGGATGCCGCACAGGCCGAACTAGAGCGCATCAAGGCCACTAGGAAGCCCGAACTCCCCACGGTGGAACCTCCCTACAGTCCACACGAACTACTCGCTGGAGGAGGCGTAGAGGGCCAGCAAATCCCAGTTCCAGAAACCAACCCATTGGTTGCCCGTGGGGTCGGAGAGCGGACTCCGGTTGGTGAGAATGGCGCAGAGGTTCCTCGCCCCAACTATCCAGAGGGAACCGAGACTGGTGTGGTCACTAGACCAGAGATGGGCGTCCAGATTCCTGGTGACGTTGCCCAAGCAATGGGTATGGATATCGGCCCCGCCAAGCGCACCCTGGCCCGATCCCTTGGACTAGACGCCAACGCCTCTTGGCCTGAAATTACTAAGGACATTACTGGCAAGATCGGCAAACTTGGTGCTTCGGCCCGAGAGACTGCGATCAAGATCCTTGATAAGGTAAAGGGCATTACTCGTCAGGTTGCAGATGCCATTGCCAACAAACTGCATGAATATGATGCTGAACTCAAGGCTATGGGTAATGAGAAGGGCGAAGTAACGCTTGAGCAGCGGGTCGAAGCCAAGGGAGCAGAGGCCAAGACACCTGAGGCTGAAACTCCTAAGCCCCCCGAAGAGGTTGCTCACCGTGAACTACAGCAGAGGATGCGAGATCAGATTGATTCCATGTTCCCAGGCGAAGAGAATAGGGCAACTAGGCATCGGCTCAAGTCTCAGATCCCGGCTTACGGAAAAGCCGAGGCAGTAGAAATGGTCCCAAAGTCCCCGAAGGAAAGGGTAGTCAACTCTACCGTTGGCAGGGCTTTCCAGGCAGTGCAGCGAACATTCGCAGCCAATGTTGGGGAGAAGGGGGAGGCGTCAAAGGAATCAATCAGAGAGATTAGTTCTGGTGAGCGCCTTGCTAATGCCCAGCGATGGGAAGTCCTGAAGCCTCTTCGGAAGCTGTTTGAGCGCATGACTGAGGCGTCTAAAGACGAACTCATTGATTCCTACGAGGCTGGGAATAAGATCACCGGCATGGGCGGCTGGGATTCCGGTTCCGAGTGGGCTAGGGACCAATACAACAAGCTCTGGGTGGAGATGAACAGAGTTGGCATTGACTCTGTTGGCTACTTGGAAAACTACCTGACGCTCATGGTCAAGAACAAAGACCAAGTGAATAACATCATGGCCCGTATGGAAAAATCTATGGCCGGGAAGGCTGACTTCCTTAAGACCCGTGAGATCGCCAACTACAAGACTCTGCGTGAGATGGGCATCGAACCCCAGTTCACTAATATCGCTGACATTATGGCTGTGTCCATGTCGAACATGGAGAAGCTTATCGGTGCCAAGAAGAAGCTGAATGCCGAACTTGAGGCCGGACGAATCAAGGCTGTGAAGTCTGGTGAGGCCCCAAGTGATCCCAACCTTGTGAAGATTGACGAAAGAATCGTCCGCAAGATCGGTGGTGTTGACGCCGATGGGAAGAAGCTTTCCTACTACGCTGATCCCGGTGTCGCTACCGTTTTCAACAACCATGTTTCACAGGGGTTTGAGGCCAACCCCAACCTGCGCGATGCCTACAAGCTTGCCAGAACTGCTGCCGATACCTCTGTCGGTATGCAGCTTGCCATTAACGGCTACCACTTTGTCTTCTCTATGGCTGACGCAGCGACCAGCACCGTTGCACTCGGTATCGCTCATGCCCAGCAAGGTAATGTAGGGAAGGGCTTGTATAACATCGTAAAGGGACTCACCCCTGGCTGGGCTCAGGCTGATATCTGGAAGGACGGTAGAAGGCTCCGCAAGGCGTTACTGAGTGGGGAGATCCCTGAGGATCTGCGACCTACTGCCGAAGCCTTCTTGATGGCTGGTGGCACCGCGACATCTGCTGACTACAAGATTGATCCACTCCACAGGAATGCGCTCAATGCCTTTAAGGATGCCCAGAAAGCACTGCAATCTGGGGACCACCTTGGTGCCTTGGCTGATGCCGGTGTGGGTGCGCTTAAGTTGCCTGTTGATATGGCAGAGATTCTCAATAAGCCCCTGATGGAACACCTGATCCCCACCATGAAAGTTGGCGTCTTTAGCCAGCTTGCTGCGCTTGAGCTTGCGAAGGGTGAGAAGGATCTTCGGCCCAGACTCCAGAAGGCATGGCAGGTAGTGGAAGATCGTCTTGGACAGATGACCTATGACAACCTGTTCTGGGACCAGACTGCTCGTCAGGTTCTTCATGTCGCAACCCGCTCTGTTGGTTGGAACCTAGGCACTATCAATGTTGCGAAGGGAGCAACTGATATTCTTGGCGAGATGGGCGGTGCCGCTAAGAGGGCTGCGCTGAAGGCTACTGGCAGGGGGACTGAAGATGTTCTTCGGCCCACATCGCATCGCTCCAACTACATCATGGCAACGATGGGTTACACCGCTCTCACGGGCCTAATGACACAGTATCTACTGACGGGTGAAGCGCCTAAGCCGTTGAAAGACCCGCAGGATGAGTTCATCCCCGGTGTCTCAGGTTCCTCCGACGCCTTCACCCCCAGGACTGGTGGAACCAATAAGAACGGCAAACCCTACCGGACTATGATGGCTGGTTACACCAAGGATCTCGCTGAGTTTGTCCGCATGATTGGCGGGGAAGCATCTATCGTTGACTATGGTGCATCCAAACTTAACCCGCTGCTCTCTAACGTGTTTGAATCCATGAACAAGAAGAATGCATTTGGTAGCGAGATTTCTGGGACGGAGCGCCTTACTCATTTGATCCCAAAGCCCATCGGCATGGAGCAATATTCCAAGGAGCGCGAGAAGGGCAAGTCGGTTCCACGTGCTGCTGCTGCCGCATTTGGTGGCTTCCCAGAGGCAAAGAAGGATCTTACTTCGACTGCTGCCGAGAATCTTCTTAGGGAGCGAACCAAGTTCCGTAGGCCAGGATCTACATCTGAAGAGGTCGCTGATGCTATGCAGAAGGCGAATATCTCTGAAGCCGTCCATGCTGGGAACCGGGAGATCCTACAGGATGCCCTGGACAATGGGACCATTGGGCCGAATCAGGTTGGCAAGATCAACAAGATGGCGCTTGAGAAGCCTGAACTTTCGGTCGGAGTCAAGAACCGCAACCTGAAGTTTGATGACCTTTACAGTGTGTGGCTCAAGGGCAACCCGGATGAGCGTAAGGTCATTGTGCCTGAACTTTACAAGCGGTTCCAGCGAGAACTTAAGGACGCTGGGCCTAACGCAAAGAAGACCATGCTTGCTCGTAAAAGCATAGTTGACGCAGAGACTAAGTAAACTTGCTAATATACAACCCCACAAACATAATCTATTAAGGGGGAATTACTTATGTCTGGATGCCCAAACGATATTGCCGATTGCCCTATCGACAAACGCGATGCTACTGATCGACGCAAGTTCCATATCTATCGTGGCATTTCGGTTGAGACTATCCTTGCCCTTGCGACTATCCTTGCTGGCTTTGGCACTTGGATGATGCACGAGGACTCCCGTATCGCCTCTGCCGAAACCCAGATCATTAACCTAAAGGAAACAGACAAGGGCATTCAGGCCCGTATCACTGGTGAGCGCAGCGAGATGCGTGATGACATCAAGGAAATCAAGGAACAAGTGAACAAGCTGGTTGACCGGAGGCGTTAAATGGTTTCCAGCCACTTCAGTTGGGAAGAGGCGCAGCATACTGATGCCGGACTCGCCAATGAGATCCCTGCCCCGTTGTGCGTCAATGCCAAGCGTCTAGCAGAAGAAGTCCTTGAGCCGCTAAGGGTTCTGCTTGGTCCTCTTGGGGTTAACTCTTGGTATAGAAGCCCAGCAGTGAATGCTGCCGTGGGTGGAGAGAAGACTAGTTATCATCTTCAGGCTCTGGCGATTGATGTTGTCCCATCAGGGGATTGCTTCTCTAAGTTCAAGATGGCACTCACGTTGCTTGACGAACTGCCTATCGACAAGATCATCTATGAGAAGCGCAACTCCGATTGGATTCATATCCAGACAAACCTGAATGGACTGGCCCCCAGGCATCAGGCTCTAACCTCCAAGATCGTTGATGGACGGATAGTTTATACTCACTACGAGGGTTAGTATGAGGCACCATCTGTTGAAGGATTTCAGGGGGCAACTGTCTTGGGGCAGAGCCTGTAGCTTCGTTGCTCTGGTGGTTGCGGTAGTCGGGCAGTTCAAGGGAATGGAAGCAACCAATCTAGCCATGTGGCTTGGCGTGGCGGTAGGCAACTACGCTGCATCGAAATTTACGGAGGCGCTCTGTGTTAGATCTGGGGAAGTTCCTAAAGCCGTGGAGTAGCCTTGCCCTGATCCCCAAATGGGTTAGACTTGTAGTCCCTCTTGGAGTCTCCGTGGTAATCGGACTGTCAGTCTACTCTTCCTATAAGCTTCGCATGGCCCACCAACTGGAAGCCCAAGCTGATCTGTTCCGCGCCCAGGCCTTGGCCCTTCGTAGCGAGGCTGATGGGTTCAAGGTGAAGGCCGACATCCTTCAGGTGAAACTGGAGAAGGCAGACGCTAAGGTGGCCAAGCTCCAGGCAGAAGTGGATAAGATCGTCGTTCCTCCGGCCCCAGAAGAAGCCCCGAAAACAGTCAAAGAAACGCTCGTAGAATTGAATAATATGGGCCTTGAATTGGTGAGGAAGCCCTCTATCCTCGTTGCCCCATGCGTTACTGGCCTGACGGCAGATGACACCGTGAAGGTGTGGTTCTGGGGCAAGGATGCCCTACGTGTGCCTGCCCTTGAACTCAAGCTGGAGAAGACTACGGACCTTGCCAGGGGATTGGACAAGGCGAAGGGGCTTGCCGAGTCTCTGGCCGAGATGAAGGGCAAGGAATCAGAGGCTTGGCACAAGGCGGCAGACAAGCACCTTGAGGAAGCCGATGCTCTGAAGGTAGCGGTGGCAGATACCAAGTCAGCCCTTGCGGCACAGAAGAAGCGCACCATACTTGTTTCAGTGGCCGCTTTCGGGCTGGGCTACTTGGTCAAGCGTTGAGGATGATCACACTCTTTTCTAAACTCACTCACCCATTTAAGTAACCCGATTCTTGCTGGACAAATAGGGGAACCAAAAAGCGGTGGTTGTGCATACGATTAGGGCAAGTGCCGGAAGCCTCGCGGGGCAAACCTCAGACCAAAGACTTGGGCCACTTCGGTGGCCCTTGTTTTGTTCACTATTATTTACAGTTCACGAACCGTGAACACTTGCGCGGATTGAACAAATGCGTAAACTCTATGGCATGGGCGTAGAGCGTCCTTGGAGCAACGAATGGCTGAAGCCAAAGACCCGCTTGAGATTCTTGACAGTGGGCGCAGGGACAGCGCACGGCGCAGTGCAATCAGTCTGGTTCGCGGGAACCCTCAGGCAGAGGATCTGGTCACGGGCCTCTTCGACCGATTGGCTGATGCCAAGCTTGAGAACCGGGATCTTATCAACGCCAAGGCCCTGGACAGCAAGCAAGTCCGAGAGATTATCATGGGCCTGTCTACCGCCAAGCCTATCGCTCCTGAGTGGACGATCAACCCGCCAAAGGCAAGCCACAACCCCGGCGTCCCTACCTTGATGGCATCCGACTGGCACTGGGGAGAAGTGGTAGACCCGGAGCAGATCAACGGAGTTAACAAGTTCAACCTGAAGATCGCCCATGCACGGGCCAAGAAGCTGGTTGATCGCACCGTGGACCTTCTGAAGAACCACATGGTCAACCCTAACTACCCTGGCATTGTCTTTGCCCTTGGTGGTGACATGGTTTCTGGTGACATCCACGATGAACTGCGTGAGTCCAATGAGATGCAGACAATCCCTACCGTCTTGGATCTGCTGGAGGTTCTCTGCGCTTGTGTTACTTCCCTCGCCAACCACTTCGGGAAAGTCCATGTCCCCTGCGTAACAGGCAATCATGGTCGCAATACGCTCAAAGTAAGGGCTAAAGGGCGGGTTCATACCTCTTATGACTGGCTGCTCTACTGTCTGCTGGAGCGCGAGTTCAAGGGAGACAACCGGGTCACCTTCCAGGTTTCTTCTGGGCCTGATTGTTCCTACTCAATCTATGGTCACCGTTACCTTCTGACACACGGTGATCAGTTCCGTGGTGGAGATGGGATGATTGGGATGCTGGGGCCAATCCTGCGAGGTGACCACAAGAAGCGCAGCCGCAACGGGCAGATCGGTATGGAGTTCGACACCATGCTGCTAGGTCACTGGCATCAGTATTGTCACCTTGGCCGGGTCATCGTCAACGGCAGTCTCAAGGGCTACGATGAATACGCAAACGCTGGGAACTTTGGCTTTGAACTCCCCAAGCAAGCCTTGTTCATTACCCATCCTCGGCACGGGATTACGTTCGCAATGCCTGTAATGCTTGAGGATGCTCCCAAGAAGGACGGG
>SERZ01000086.1_pt1 | contig 56179 bp, 30 predicted proteins | sample 3171461 | NCBI WGS metagenome assembly SERZ01 (sample SAMN06051861, study PRJNA518727) | freshwater metagenome | biome: subpolar coniferous forest; feature: holomictic lake; material: water; isolation source: holomictic Lake 227, 6 m depth | place: Canada: near Kenora, Ontario | collected... | reverse complement strand
GCGTCTTCAGGTGTTTCAGGTCCGATGGGCTCATGTCGAAGTGCCATAGCGCGTTCGCGCACTCGGCCTGGAAACGGACGGCCGGTGGCTGGCGTGTCATTCGCTCATGGTCGTAGCCGAGACGTTGCAGATGGCGATTGACGGTCGAGGCAGTCAGCTTGCCCGGCGCCAGCTTCTGGAAACCATCTGGCGTATCGACGCCGTGTTCTACCAAAAGCTGTAATGTGCGCACCGTCGACAGGTGACGCCCTTTCTTGTTGGTGGTCCGCACCTTCATGGCGGCGACGATCTCGCACCAGCGTTCGACCTCGGTCGCCGGCAGTGCGCGTGGACGGCCGCGGTCGGCACGATGGGCGTCCTTCGGGCGACGCTCGTCACGGAGCAGGCGGTACAGTGTGGAGCGGCTGACGGCGTAGAGCTGTGCCGTGGATGTCATCAGGGCGCTACGCTCGGGATGCCGCGCCGGCAGCGCCACGAGGCGGCGGCGCAGGGCCGAAAGCGCCTCAACCGGCACGGCGCCGCCCCTCGGCATCAAGCACCCGCGGTCGCGTTAGAGTGCCGCGAGACCGACAGAGGCCGGGAGCGGGTCTTGCCGGCCGTGCCGGGACGATGCGTGCCGTCGAGCACGGCCTGGCCGGCGGCCTTCGGCGTGCCGTCGCCGTTGACGTAGGTGTAGAGGGTGGTGGTCGTAAGGTTCAGGCGCTTGGCTACTTCGGCCGCGACAGCGTTGCGGTCAGCCATCGCCGCCATCGCCATCATCAGCGTGGCGCGATCCATCTTGCGTGGCCGCCCGCCCATGCGCCCCCGCGCGCGGGCTGCGGCAAGCCCCGCCATGGTGCGCTCGGCGATCAGTTCGCGCTCGAACTCAGCGAATGCGGCGAAGATGCCGAAGGCGAGGCGTCCATTGGCCGTCGTTGTGTCGATCTGCGCGCCCGCGCCGGTCAGTACCTTCAACCCGACGTCCCGGGTGCGTAGGTCCTCGACCGTGTTGACCAAATGGCGCAGGTTGCGTCCGAGCCGATCGAGCTTCCAGAGCACCAGCGTGTTGCCGGGCTGGATCGCCTTCAGACAGGCGGTCAACCCGGGGCGGGCATCGTGGCGACCGGATGCCAGATCCTCGTAGATGCGAGCGGGGTCGACGCCGGCCGCCAGCATCGCGTCCCGCTGCGGTGCCAGCGTCTGGGTGCCGTCCGACTTTGAGACGCGGACATAGCCGATCAGCATCGCCACACCGAAATGCCTAAGGAAAGACGATGCCCACCCTGCAAGCTGGCGATAAATTTCGCAATGAGTTTTTTGGCGGATTTAGGGGGCGATCGGGCGGCCTGGCGTGGTCACCAGGAAACCGCCCGTTTTTCTGGTCAACCCGACACACCAACCGCATTGGACCCCGCGCTACGCCAAGGGCGCCATCCGTCTCAAATAGCGTGCGTCGAGATTCTTGATCTCGCGTCCGTCTCACTTAATTTGCGCCCAGTCTCAAACAGTGCGCGTCGGATGCCCCCGATAGTCTCAGCTAATTTGCGTCGGAAACTGCCCTTGATTGCGCGTTTGCCACATTTCGATTGCGCGCCGCTACAGGTAACCATTATTTTCACTTTCAGTCATGTTTTCGGTGCCGCCACGTCCACGGCTCTTCGAACGTGCCAGCCCACGCCCCGGCCTTGGCCGCGGTATCGCCAAGGACTACCGATACCGCGACCTGTCGGCGGCATGGCGTTCATGGCTCGCCGACAACCTTCCGAGGGTCAACAAAGCTAACCGATCCGGCGGCCATCGTCGGCAGGTTGTGGGGCAAACTCGGTTCGATGCATGGGCAGGCGTCGCAAACCGATCAACCGGACCCCGCCTCTACGCAGCGTGAGAGAACAAGCCGGGCCTTCCCCGGCACCCTTATCGGCTGGTAGAGAGAATAGGGGCTAAGAGCCATCGTGAAGGAACGCTGGCGTCGTACTGTGCTGACGTTCGGATGTTATTACACGATAGAAATCCCGCACGTTTAGCATTGAGGCGTCGTGCTACCCGTCCGATAGGGCATATTGCAGAATGGCCCTAATGTCTCTGCGTGCGATCACTTGCCGCCCTACCGTCTCCAGCCTCCGGCGCTCATCGGCATCATCAATCAAGGACTGACACAAATACGCAATGTTTTCCAAGGAGGTAAATTTGATGCATTCGACCATGTCGGCTTCGACGTAAGTTCCCTCATGTAGACTGGCAACCACAGCCTTGTTATTCGCCAATAAATACGATACACGCACAATCTCGAAGGTCCGGTCATATTGGCTGACGTTAAGGATAACTTTTGAGCGGGCAATCAATTCATCTCGAGCCTTTCCATAAAGGCCACACACGAACAGTGAACGCATGCCAAGACCACAAACATTTTGGAAAGCAGAAACCCGGTCTGCGCTTGGGCCGCCATAAATAAGAACATCAATATCTTGTTCTTCAGCTCGATCAATTCGGCTTAGGATTGGAGAATATCCGATAGGAATATACTTTATTCTTTTATTTGTTTTTGCAAGCCCCTGCCAAATCGGTAGGTGAGCGGTGCTATAGTCCCAAATTTCAAAATTCTCCGCAAGATAACTGTGTGCGGCCATCTCCTTGTCCGGGACCGGACGCCCGTCGGTAACCCACCTTTTTTGCTCCAGGTTATAAACTATTGTGTTGCGGGGAAATGTTTCCAAAATATCAACCGCACATAATTGAGCACCGAAAACTATGTTCGTTGCGTTTAAATTAAACCAATTCGTTGAGCAGGTTACATTATGGCCTAAAGCTCTTAAACCCCATTCCAGGGTTTGAATAACCTCAATATATCCATAAAGGCCATGAAGCTTTTCACTCGGGATAATATGACATAGATGAAAATCTGTCATAACCGATACCTTCCCATACGGAGGCTCTTCGAGCCCCCGCCTAGCGAATACATATATTCTGGCGACCCCGAGAGGGGCCGATAAACTTTACTTCCTGAATGCATGAACAGCAAGGCTCCTATTAAACGTTACGATCCATCTTGCCATCTCAGTGCGGTTTGCGTAAATACCAGATTCGAGGTTATCGGTGGCAAAGATCGATAAGGTCGCCGGCGACGTCGCCCCGTGTAACAATACAATGGTGCCGCGTGACAATCGATCAAAGTAAATCGAGCGCAATATACGAAATAATTAGTAAAAATAACTGGTCATTTCCGTCTGAATCGGACTATCAAAAACTTCGAGGATTATTACAGGATTTTCAACTCGGAGAATTGCTATTATTGATCGAATCCATAAAATCGGCCGGAGGGCAGCAGGTTGTTATTCTGATTTATTCATTATGGATCGAGCTTAACACCGGTCGATCGCCTCTCCTTTATGCGGCATGGTTTAACATCGGCGTTGAACTTTCCGTGGCGCAGGATCACGACAATGCCATCACGGCCTATAAAAATGCGCTGGCGCTTAAACCGGACCTGTATCAGGCCGCGATCAATCTGGGGCTGCGCCATGAACTTACAGGGCAGGCCGACTTAGCCCTGGAAACTTGGAAGGCTGCCCTTCAGCCTGACGAGGCTCGAATCGGTCTGCTCAACCATATCGGGCGCGTCTCCGAGATTGAGAAACGCTATGATCGAGCAATCGCCGCACTCGATGCCAGCCTGCTGACCGATCCTTTACAACCCGATGTTATTCATCATTGGATGTTTTTACGTCAGAAGACCTGTCGATGGCCGGTGTTCGAAACCTGCATCCCGCATTTGTCGGTCGAGACGATGCGGGATCATGTCGGCCCGCTGGCGACCCTGGCGCTAACCGACGATATCGAAGCGCAGGGACGACGAGCTGCGGCTTGGCTGAACGAAAAGGCCCCGCCTGCAACACCACGGCTTTCCCCGCCCGAAGGCTATCGCCACGACCGCATTCGGCTGGGTTATTTGTCTTCCGACTATTGTTCTCACCCGATCAGCTATCTGGTGGCGGAACTGTTCGAGCGTCACGACCGCACGCGTTTCGAGGTGTTCGGCTACTGCAGTAGCAGGGATGATGGCAGCGAGACCCGCAAGCGCATCATCGCCGGATTCGACAAGTTCGTCCCGATCCGAGATATGAGTGACGAACAAGCCGCCCGGGCGATCCGGGCCGACGAAATCGACGTTCTGATCGATCTCAACGGGTTAACTCTGGGCACGCGCCTGTTCATTCTGCGTGCGCGCCCGGCGCCGGTGCAGATCACCTGGCTCGGCTATATCGGGTCACTACCCTTGCCGGAGCTGGATTATCTCCTGTGCGACGATTTCGTCATCCCCCGGGAAAGCGCCGATGCCTATCAGCCGGCGCCGCTCTACCTGCCCGATCTGTTCCAGGTCAATGATACCCGACTGGCGGTCGGCCCGACACCGTCCCGCGCCGCGGTCGGATTGCCGGTGGATCGCTTCGTTTTTTGCAGCTTTTCGAACAATTACAAAATCACGGAAGAAATGTTCGAAGCCTGGATGACGATTTTGAAGAAAACCGGAGATTCCGTGCTGTGGCTGTTGGCGGATAATGAATGGGCCGGCCGAAACATGCAGGAACGAGCGGCGCGTTGCGGGATCGACCCCGCGCGGCTGATCTTCGCCGGTCGGGTCATGGCGCCAGATTATCTTGGGCGGCTGCCGCTGGCGGACCTGTTTCTCGATACTTGGCCCTATAATGCCGGAACCACGGCCAGCGACGCCCTGCGCATGGGGCTGCCCCTGATCACTTTAGCAGGCCGATCCTATGTGTCACGCATGGCCGGCAGCCTGCTGCGCACCATCGGTTATGAAGAAGGTATAGTTGGTTCTCTTGCGGCCTACGTCGAAAAGGCGATAGAGCTGGCGACTGATCCGGTCAAGTATCGTAAAGCGCGAAGCGCCGTCGGCGGGGGGGCTTGGCGCCGAACAATCGGCAATATCGAAAATTTCGTGCCACAACTCGAATCATTATTCTGTTCGGTGGTCAAACGCCCGTAATGGCAATGGGACGTCGATCTTAATAGCAATGGAGAAATACAATGATTGTCGATTTAGAAAAAGAGCCCCTTACAGCTGCGCTGCAATATGACTGTTTGGGCTTCTATACAGAAGCTCAGGCTCTGTACCAAGATATTATCTCCAAGTCCGGTAAAGACTGTGAACAAGCTAGATATTTACAAAGAAAGATGCATAGGAGGCTGATAAGATTTAATATAAATTCAAATATAGAATGGCAACGCCTGTATTTTGGTGACTATCTATTTGACACCCAAACTGATTATATGTCAGAATCACATTGGTTTAATTACATATTTGGAAGTGCTAAGACGACTAACTGCGACCAGAACAAGATGACCCATTATCCTGTAAAGCAAATTATTTTCATAAAAGAACTATCAGATGTTGTGCGCACTTATATCGAAATGTCTTTTTACTCATCAATTTCAACAATTGTAGTTTATGGAGATGAGTGGTATCGTGGGTCAGGTAGCGATTATTATTTTATCGTTAAATACTCTGACCTTGTCATTGTACCATATTATTGTCATGCCCTTGATAATCTTGGAAAGATTATTTCAATTCCTCCGGGATGGCTAAGCCATGCTTTCCCGATATGCTCGACGCATGCCCGTGAAAAAACCGCAAAAGAACGCACTTTTCGCTGGGCCTTCATTGGAGATATTAATAAATCAACGCGCGAAGAAATGCTTATTAATATGGCCATGTATGAAAGCGGATACCGTCACATTATCGAACAGTGGAACGATGAAAATTCACTAACAACTGAGAAATATCGAGAGATATTGGACAATACAATATTCGCCCCCTGTCCCCAAGGATGGGCTAATCTTGACTCTTATAGAGTTTGGGAGGCTCTTGAGGCAGGATGTATTCCAATAGTAGAAAAAAGGAATGATTTTGATTATTTCAGGCTTATGTGCGGGCCGCACCCGATGCCGACGGTTAGAAATTGGAACGAAGTTCATGATCTGCTCTCATCTTATAAAGACCTATTTGAAATTGAGCGTCTGCGCAGATCGTGCTCAGAATGGTGGACAAACTATAAAGCATGCCTGGTAAATAAAATTGAAGATAACATGACTTCTCTTTAAGCAGTAACAATAAAGAGCCGCCTTGTAAAATTTAACCTTGCCCTCACTACGCGAGGGCAAGGTTAGTTAAAATGCTTACTCTGTAATCTATCACTATCAGGGGCCTTTGGTATTACACAATCGCCCCTTGACGTGCTTCAATCCGGATTAAATGATCCCGGACAACCAATTGCTCCATTCGGCCGCCCGCACCGACCAGTTATACGTGGCGCGATACTGTTCCACCTGCCGCTTAACCATATCGAGTGTGGCCTCGGGTTGGGCTTGATAGTTCTCAACCGCACCGACCAACGCAGAAGCGTAGCGGGTCGCCATCTGACCATGTTGAAATTCTTTGGGATCAAGATCGACCAGATGAGCAAATCCACCGCTTGTTTCGGGCAGTGCTGCCAAATTATGGGCAATCACCAACGATCCGGCCGTCAAAGCCTCGATTGCACAAATACAGGACGTTTCGGCAAAAGTGCTGGGATAAGCCAAAATGTCGATCTCGTCCATTGCTTCTGCCAGATCGGGATGAGTGACCGGGCCGACATAGTCGACGCCCGGCAAGTCCCGGCAAACATCATAAAGAGAGCCGAAGGGATCCCGGGTTTCCTGGGAATAGATCTGCATGGCCGAAAAAACCCGCAGCCTTGCCCCCGGTATTTTCGCTCGGATCGACGGAAAGGACAGCAACAACACATCAAGGCCGCGATAAGGTGTGCTGGTATAGCCGAGAACCGGCGGAATTCCGCGTTCAAACCACAGCTTGCGTGGAGGACGCTTCAAAAAAGCCGGAGCGGCCGCATTGCGCATGATCTGCATCTTCTCAACGGGAACGCCGAGTTGCGCGACATAATGCTCGGCCTGCCAGCGCGAAACCATCGCGTATCCGGCAAAAACCGCCCGTTCCTCGGGGTTCAGCAACGGTTGTACCGCCGGTTGATTGGTCGCATGATGGCACCACAGCACGAACGGACGAGTGCACCCAATGCTGCGCAAAGCTAAGCCGCACGCATTACCAACAATCACCACTACATCAAATCCGTTGATGAAGGGGATCGGCTGAGGCAGGGCCAAGAATCGGACCCCATCGGTTTCGATCGGCTCGCGCACGCCGTTGATCACAACCACCTCGTGGCCGCTCCGCACCAACTCGGCCGAAAGATAAGCCACCGCCGACTGGGTTCCCCCCAGCGGCTTCCGCAGCGGCGTGGTGGTATCGTAAGCATACGGCATTGAATCGACGAATAAAATTTTCATGACGACCGACTTTCCAGTTAGCGCATCCGCCATCGGACAAACCGGCCGCAACGACGGAAAAAAGGGTGGATCAACCGGGCAGCCATGACGGCATCAAGGCTCACGGATGCTTTCATTAACACTCTGAAGGAACGGGTAGAGAAAATACGAAATGATACTCCGGGAACCGACCTTGATATCGGCGGACAGCGTCATACCGGGAAAAAGATGCGCCCCCGGAGGCATATTCATCAGTTTGGTCGTGATCAACTCGATCTGAGCCCGATGAAAAGCCCCGCCATGGCTGGACAAGGACGACATATCGGTACTCTGGGAACTTGATGGCGACGCAAAGGATTCCTCGCTAACGGTACGCAGGCGCCCTTTCAACATGCCATGCTTGGAATAGGAAAAGGCATCAACCTTGATCACCACATCGTCACCGGGCTTGGTATGGCCGATGTCGCGTGAGGTCAGAGAAATATCGGCGATCAGCGGTGCATTAGATGGAACCAGCGTGAACAGCGGCTCACCCTCATGCATCACCGAGCCGACCGAACGTTTGGCGACTTCCAACACGACCCCGTCATCAGGGGCGAGCACCATATCAAGGTCATGAATACGGGTAGCCTTGATTACGCCCTCTTCGATCTTGGTTAATTCACTGCGCACTCTGGTCAGCTCATCATAGGACTGCCGACGCCAGTCATCCATGAAGGACTGCCGCTCCGCCCGCTTGGACAGGATAGAATGCTTTAACTCGATCAATCGATTGGTCGCCCCGTCTACCTGTTGTTCAAGATGCAGGCGTCCATTCTTTGATTCTAAATATTGCAGCTTAGAACCGGTCTGGGTTTGCGCCAACGTGGCCCGCATATTCTCAACGTCTTTGGCAATAACCAATTGCTGAATATAGGATTGCCGTTCTGCTTCCAGCGTACGCACGCTTGCATCAAGACGACTGATTTCCTCGTCATAAGTCAACAAACGTGAGGCGTATTGAGACTGGCGCTGCTGATACAGCGCGCCCTGAAGTACTTCGTCCAGGTTTAGCAAATCAGAGGCCGCGAAAGGCTGGCCCTTAATTTCACTCTCCAAACGAAGGGCCTGAGTTTTCAGTACGCGCTGCTGACTCAACAACGAGGTCATATCGGCTTGATTGAATGTAGGGTCGAGAACAGCCAAGACTTGGCCCTTGGTCACGACATCTCCCGCCTTGACCTTCAGGCTCTGAATGATTGCCCGGCCGACCGGCTGAATCACGATCGGCGGCGTGTCGGGAACCAACCGGCCGGTGCCGACGACCACGATATCGATCTTGAGAATCGAAGCAATCAAGATCATGCCGAGCACCATCAACGTCACGAAAAAAGCCGTGCCCCGTAAAAAACGGGGCGGCAGCTCCTCTCTCAGCCCTTCCATACTGGTAAGAAACGGAATGGCTTCCGGAATCACGACTCTGCGCTCACGCGGTACGAGCTTGACCAGAGACCTGCCGGTTTTCTTGACGATTGCTTTAACAGGGAGAGGTATCAGGTTCGGCATGCAATCAACTAACGTGTTTCGTTTGCTGGTGCCAGAGATGACGATAAACCTCGCATCTTTCCACCAATACAGAATGCGGGGCGAAATCTTGAACCTTGCCCTGCTCCAGCACCAGAATACCGTCCGATTTGACCAGAGACGACAGCCGATGTGAGACGATGATCAGGGTCCTGCCCTGAGCAATTGCGTCAAGGTTGTTTTGGATGATAGCCTCACTATCCGGGTCGAGCGCACTGGTTGCTTCATCGAAGATCAGTAAGCGCGGCCGCAGCAACAGAGCGCGGGCAATCGCAAGGCGCTGACGTTGGCCGCCCGAAAAATTGCTGCCACCCTCTTCGACCATGGAATCATAGGAACGCGGGAGACGATCGATAAACTCTTCGGCCCCGGCCAAGCGTACCATCTCGATAATTTCCTCGAGGGAAGCGTTCGGCTTGGCAATGGCAAGGTTTTCACGAATCGTGCCACGAAACAGGAAATTATCCTGAAGCACCACGCCGATGTTGGTCCGCAGATGATGAAGATCAATATGGCGAAGATCGACATTGTTCAGGCGGATCAACCCTTCCTGAGCCGTGTGAATACCTTGGACCAGGCGGGTAATCGTGGTTTTTCCGGAACCTGATCGACCGACAATGCCGATCATCTGTCCTTCTTCAACCCTGAACGAAACCCGATTGACCGCCGGCGTAACCGACCCGGGATAAAGAAAAGTTACATTTTCAAAGGCCAGCTGGCCATTGACCGCCGGGCGCACCCCGCTCTGATCGCCTTCCCGTTCGGGCTTGTGATCCATCACCACGCCCAAATACTTCACGGACAAAACCGTGTCTTGATAATCGTTGATTAGAGAAACCAGTTGGACCAGCGGGCCGGTCACCCGCCCCGATAACATGTTAAAGGCAATCAGCGACCCCAAGCTGAGCACACCATCGAACACGTCGATCACCCCCACACCGAGGATGGCGATGGTCTGAAGTTTCTCCAAAGACCCGGTAAAAACAGACGATAATGCCATGATCCGACCGACGGAGCCGTAACGGCGCATGGTTTCAACCACCGCGTCATCCCAGGCTTCCCTGCGCGACGGCTCAAGCGCCAGCGATTTAATCGTCCGCATCCCATGGATGGTCTCGACCAAAATCGATTGCCGCTGACCATCGGCCGCATAAAGAAGTTCCAATAATTTACGATAGGTTGGCAGCAGAATAAGAATGACTGCGGCATAGGCCAACGCAAAACACAGAACAACCATGGTAAGCTTCGGACTGTAGAACGCCAGCACAACCAAGAGAATTGGCAGCGTTGAAGCATCCAGCAGAACCTGAAACAAGCGCCCGGTCAAAAAACCACGGATTTTCTCGGTCTGCTGCATATTACGCACCAGAACACCGGCAGAGCTTGTTTCAAAAAATTGAAGCGGTAATGACAATAAATGTCCGAACGCCTTTGTATTAAGATTAGCATCAATTTTATTTGTTGCAAATACCATTAAGTATTGACGAAGATAGGTAAATACAGAGTCACATAAGACAAAGAAAATATATATTAGTATTACAGCAAACATTGTTTGGTAGCTTTTATAAGCAACGACCTTATCAATAATAACCTGAAATAAAATAGGGCTAACAAATCCAATTAAGCTTGTCATAATTGTAGCGATGGCGATATCACGAAAGTAACGCTTATTACGCATTATTTCAGGAATAAACCAACGAAAGCCAAATTTAGGATAGTCTTCAACTTCTATATCTTTGCGTTTGCATAATATTACAGTTCCACTCCAAATATCTTGGAACTGTTCACGCCCCATTATTTTAGCGCTTTCGTCGTCGGTACCGGGACTGAGCACCATGACCGAAGTGACGCCATCATCAGCATTAACAATCCCGATCACAATCATCCAAGATTTGTTTTTATGAAGGGCAATGATTGGAAATGCGCCGCCTAAGGAAACAAGATTATTCCATCTCTGCTTATTTATCAGCTTCGATGTTAAGCCGACAACCTCCATTTCATTAAGAACCGATGGAACTGTGTTTGATTGATCCGGCGCGGCAAAATTGCTTCCATCTAACTTGATACCATGATGTTGGGCCAACAAAAAGAAGCTGCGCAAGGCAGTAATATGGATTTTATGTTGATCGATCTCTGTCATCTTGAAATCGTTAATCTACTGTTTCTTGGAGGGTAACTGGCTGCGCCCCGTTCGAAAGCTCTTTGCACAGGACGATGTGCCGGCATCATACGCGCCCCGGTCGGTTGTCTCAAGGTCGGACTTAACCATTACTCAGGATTTATCGGTCGATCTTAACGAAACCAACGGCCGGTACCAAAAAGAACAAGGGCCGCAGCTTTCGCCGCGGCCCCGTTCCGTTTTGATCTCCGAGGGGGTTTACCCCCCTCAGGAGAGGATAGTGATCAGCTGATGCCCAGAGAGAGCCAGGCAGTCCGCTGCGAGGTGGAGATATTGCCCAGAGCGGTCACCGTACCCGCCGAAGCCAGCCAGCCGACCGAGGTCATGTACGCTTCATTCGACCCGGAGATCGTCGAGATCGAGGTGATGTGGAGTGCATCGAGGCCGAGCACTTCAGTCACCGTCATGTTGGCGATCTGGGTCAGCGTCATCTGCGCCACCGCAGTCGTCGTCAACTGAGCGACTTCGGTGCTGTTCAAGCCGACCAGAGCCGTAGTCGTCAGGCCCACGATGTTAGTCACGAAACCGGCAATGGCCGTGATGTTACCGCTGGTGGTCAGGCTGGTGACCTCGGTGTAGGTCAGCCCGGAAACCGCCGTGCTGGTCAGGGCATTCACTTCGGTCGTCGTCAGGCCGAGTATCTGCGTGGTGGTCAGTACGCCGACTTCCGTCGAGCTAATGCCATTGATCTGGGTCGTGTTCAACGCCGCCAGCGAAGTGGTGGTTAAGAACGTGAACTGGGTCGTGGTCAAGACCGAGACTTCGGTAGAAGTCAGACCACCCACCTGCGTGGTCGTCAAGGCCACCACTTCCGTCGTGCTCAGGCCGTGGACCTGAGTGGTTGTCAGACCGGTAACTTCTGTTGTGGTCAGACCGCCGAACTGAGTGGAGGTCAGGACACTGATCTCGGTCGAGGTCAGGCCGGACAGCTGGGTCGTCGTCACCAGCGCTCCGATCGACGTCGAGGTCAAGCCGCTAACCTGAGTAGTGGTCAGGACACTGATCTCGGTTGAGGTCAGACCGCTCAACTGAGTAGTCGTCAATGCCGCCACTTCCGTCGAGGTCAAACCGCCGACCTGAGTGGTCGTCAGGTTCGTGATCTCGGTCGTGGTCAGGGCACTGAACTGAGTGGTCGTCATCGCCGCCACTTCAGTCGAAGTCAGACCGGACAGCTGAGTGGTTGTCACCAGCCCACCGATTTGCGTTGAAGTCAGACCGGCGAATTGAGTGGTCGTCATCACCGCAATTTCAGTCGAGGTCAAACCGGACAACTGAGTGGTCGTCACCAGCGCTCCGATTGACGTCGAGGTCAAACCGGCGAACTGTGTGGTCGTCAGGTTCGTGATCTCGGTCGAAGTCAGACCACCCACCTGGGTCGTCGTCATCGCCGCCACTTCAGTCGAGGTCAGACCGGACAGCTGGGTCGTCGTCAGCAACGAACCGATATGGGTCGAAGTCAGGCCGGCGAACTGGGTCGTGGTCAGATTGGCGATCACGGACGTCGTCAGACCGGCAACCTGGGTCGTGGTCAGAAGACCGACGTTAGTCGAAGTCAGGCCTTCGAATTGAGAAGACACCAACATGCCGATTTCGGTCGAAGTCAGACCCGCCAACTGGGTTGTTGTCACAATCGACAACTCGTCGGAGGTCAGGCCCTTCACCTGGGTCGTCAACAAGACACCGATCTCGGTCGAGGTCAGACCCTTGAACTGGGTCGTCGTCATCGAAGAGAACTGGGTCGAGGTCAGACCCTGAACCTGGGTCGTCGTCAACAATCCGAGCTGGGTCGAAGTCAGACCCGCCAGCTGAGTATCAGCAGCCAGCAGACCGATCTCGGTCGAAGTCAGACCCGCCAACACGGTCGTGGTCAAAGAAGCGACCTCGGTCGTCGTCAAGCCGGGCATCTGTGTGGCGACCAGCGTACCGATCAAAGTCGAAGTCAGGCCGTTGATCTGGGTCGTCGTCAACGCGGCAATCGCATCCGTGTTGAGGCCGATGATCGCGGTCGTCGTCAAGTTATTGATCTGCGTAGAGCTTAAGCCAGGAACCTGACCGGTGCTCAAACCCTTGAGTTCCGAGAAGGTCAAGCCGACCACCGCCGTGGTGGTGAGGGCGGAAACCATCGTCGAAGTCAGGTTGGAGGTCTGACTTGACGTCATCCCGTCAAGAGCCGTCGAGGTCAGCGCGGCAACCTGGGTCGTCGTCAGAAGCAGGATATCGTCGCTCGCCAGATTTCTGGCCTGGGTTGAACTCAGCGTTGCGAGCTGGGTCGAGGTCAGACCGGGGAACTGACTGGTCGTCAGGTTCGCAATCTGAGCCGAACTCAGGGCATCGAACGCCGTGGTGGTGAAGGCACCCAGACCGGTCGAAGTCAGAGACGTCATCTGCGTGAAGGTCAACTTGGAGACTTCAGTCGTCGTCAGACCCAGGATCTGCGTGGTCAGCAGGATCGCCATGTCATCGGAAGAGATGCCTGCCAGCTGAACGTTCGTCAGGTTACCGATTGCCGTCGAGGTCAGACCCTGAACCTGGGTCGTCGTGAACGAGTATATCTCACTCGAGGTCAGACCGGCGACCTGTGTTGTCGTGAAGGAGTACAACTGGGTCGAGGTTAGGCCCGGAACCTCATCGGAAGTCAGTACGTAGATGTTGGTTGAAGTCAGGCCGGCAATCTGGGTCGTGGTCAGAGAGCCGATGCCATCCGAAGACAGACCCTTGATCTGCGCCGTGGACAGGCTGGAGATATCGGTCGAGCTGAAGCCCTTGATCTGGGTCGTGGTCAACGATTCCAATTGCGTCGTGACAAAACCCTTGATCTGGGTCGTCGTCAGGCCGGCAACCTCCGTCGAAGACAAACCAAGCACCTGATCGGTCGTCAGCACAAAGACCTGGGTTGAAGTGATGCCCGCAACCTGCGTCGTGGTCATCGAGTAAATTTCATCCGAGGTCAAACCGGCAACCTGCACAACTGACAGCACACCGATCTCAGTCGAAGTCAAACCGTCTACCTGGGTCGTGGTCAGCGCCATCAGTACATCAGAGGTCAGACCTTTCACCTGAGTCGTGGTCAGAACACCGATTTGAGTCGAAGTCACACCGAGCAATTGATCGGTCGTCAGTGTGGCAAGCAAGCTGGAATTCAGACCGGCAACCTGGGTTGTGGTCAAAGCATTGAAGGAGGTCGAAACCAAGTTGGCAAGCTGAGTGGTCGTCAGATTAGTGATCTCGGTCGAAGTCAGACCGGCGACCTGGGTCGTGGTCAGAGCTGCAACCTCATCCGAAGACAGGCCCTTCACCTGCGTCGTCGTCAGCACACCGATATTGGTCGAAGTCAGGGTGCTGAACTGTGCCGCCGACAGGCTTGAGATATCGGTCGCACTCAGACCGGCGACCTGGGTCGTGGTCAGGCTGGCAACCGCCGTGCTGGTTATGCCCACAATTTGATCAACCGACATCGCCCCGATCAGAGTCGATGTAAGGCCACCAAACTGCGTCGTCGTCAGAACATTGACCTCATCGGAGGTCAGGCCCTTCACCTGCGTCGTCGTCAGCACGGCGACATTGGTCGAAGTCATGCCCTTGAACTGATCGGTAGACATGGCCCCGATCAGGGTTGCGGTCAGCCCCTTAATCTGGGTCGTCGTCAGCGAGCCGAGGCTGGTAGAAGTCAGGCCGCTGATCTGATCGGTTGCCAACGAAACGATTTGGGTCGAAGTCAGGCCGCTGACCTGGGTCGTGCTCAGCGACGCCAGTTGATCGGTCGTCATGCCGTCGATCACCGAGATAGTCAGCGCACCGACTTCTGTCGTGGTCAGACCGGCGAACTGTGTCGTCGTCAGCGAACCCAGCAGCGTAAGGGTCAGACCGCCGACCTGCGTCGTCGTCAACGAACCGACATTGGTCGAAGTCAGACCGGCAAGCTGGTCGGTGCTCAACGCCCGGATTTCAGTGGTGGTCAGCCCCTTAACCTGGGTGGTGCTGAACTCACCGAGAGCGGTAGAGCTAAGGCCACTGAGCATGGTAATCGTCAACGCCCCGATCTGGGTCGTCGTCAAACCATCCACCTGGGTGGTGGTCAGCACATTGACGCTGTCCGACGTCAAGCCGCTAACCTGGGTCGTCGTCAGTACACTGATCTGAGTCGAGGTCAAGCCGCCGACCTGATCGGAACTCAACGCCCGGATTTCACTTGAGTTCAGGCCCTTCATCTGGGTCGTCGTCAGCACACTGATGCTGGTCGAGCCCACATTGGCAACCTGGGTTGTCGTCAGATTGGTGATCTGCGTCGTGGTCAAGCCGCCGACTTGTGTCTTGGTCAGGCTGGCGATTTCATCCGAAGACAGCCCTTTCACCTGCGTGACGGAAAGCACCCCGATATTGGTCGAGGTCAAACCGGCAAACTGGTCGGTAGACAACACGCTGACTTGAGCCGAGGTCAGGCCCTTCATCTGCGTGGTGCTGATCTCAAGCAGACTGGTTGAGGTCAGACCGCCGACCTGGGTGACCGACAAAGCGCCGATCTGAGTGAAGGTCAAACCATCGACCTGGGTCGTGGTCAGACCGGACAACTCATCCGAAGAGAGACCGCCAATCTGAGACACGGTCAACTGGCCGACCTGGGTTGAGGTCAAACCGCCGAACTGCGTCGTGGACAGAGAGTTGACTTGGGTCGAGGTCAGGCTCTTGACCTGGGTTGAGGTCAACACGCCGATGTTAGTCGAACTCAGATTAGAGAGCTGATCGGTAGACAAGGTCGGCAGCTGGGTAAAGGACAAGCCCGCGACCTGCGTCGTCGTCAGAGCGGCGATTTCGTCCGAATTCAGCCCCTTCGCCTGGGTAACCGACAGCACCTTAATCTGGGTCGTGGTCAAACCGGCGACCTGGGTCGTGGTCAGGCTGCCGACCAACCCTGAACTCAGACCGCCGATCTGGGTCGTCGTCAACGAGCCGATCTGCGTTGAATTCAAGCCGTTGAGCTGATCGCTGGAAAGCGCCGCGATCTCGGTTGTGCTGAAGCCTCTGACCTGCGTCGTCGTCAACGAGACGATCTGGGTCGTCGAAATTCCGAGCAGCTGTGCCGTCGTGAGACCCTTAATATCGGTCGTCGTCAAACCGGCAACCTGCGTCGTGGTCAAGCTGCTGACATCATCGGAACTCAAACCGGCAAGCTGAGCAACGGTCAGCGCGCCGATCAAAGTTGAGGTCAAACCGCTGAGCTGGTCGGTCGACATGTTGGCGATAAGGTTTGAAGCTAACCCCTTGACCTGCGTTGTCGTCAGAGAATTAACCTCGGTCGAATTCATGCCGAGGATCTGAGCGGGGGACAACGAAGAGATCAGCGTCGAAGTCAGACCGTCAACCTGGGTCGTCGTCAGCACTTGGATTTCATCGGAAGTCAGACCGTCAACCTGGGTGATGGTCAGGCTCTTGATGTTCGTCGAACTTAGACCCGCGACCTGATCGGTATCCAGGACGCTGAACTGCGCCGAAGTCAAACCTTTCACCTGCGTCGTCGTCAGGGCGGTCAGCTCGGTTGAATTCATGCCGAGAATCTGTCCGGTGGTGAACGCGCCGATAGAAGTGGAACTCAGGCCCTTAACCTGGGTCGTGGTCAGAACGAATATCTGATCTGAATTCAAGCCCTTAATCTGGGTCGTGTTCAACGCACCGAGTTGGGTCGAGGTCAGACCGGGGATGTGGTCGGTATCAAGAACACTGATCTGGGTCGAATTCAGGCTGACAACCTGTGTCGTCGTCAGCGTGCTGATCTGTGTGGTGCTCAGCACACTAAACAGGACGCTCGACAACGCCGCGATTTCCGTGCCGACCAACCCCTTGATCTGAGTGGTCGTCAGGTTGGAAACCTGATCGGTGCTTAAAGCGGCGATCTGTCCGAGTGTCAGACCACGGACCTGGGTCGAGGTCAGCTTGCTGAACTGATCCGTGGACAAAGAACCGAGGCCGGTATTGGAGAATGCAGCAATCTGCGTAACCGCCAGCGAAACAATCTGCGTGGTGGTCAATCCGGAAAGCTGATCGGTCGTGAACACCCCGAGTTCAGTGACGGTCAGACCCTTCAGCTGAGTGTTGGTCATCGCGTTGATCGCAGTGCTGACCAGACCGCCAACCTGGGTGGTGGTCAGCGCGCCGAGCTGGGTCGAGGTCAACCCCGGAACCTGCGTGGTGGTCAGTGCACCGAAATCGGCCGCGGTCAGTCCGGGAACCTGCGTGGTCGTCAGTGCCCGAACCTGCGTTGTATTCAAACCGGTGATCTGGTCGGTATTCAGAACCTTGATCAAGGTCGTGGTCAGGCTCTTGATCTGGGTGGCCGTGATCGCGGTAACCTGATCAGACGAAAGCAGCCCGAACTGGGTGGCGGTCAGCGAGCCGATCTGCGTCGTGGTCAGACCGGAAACCAGGGTCGTGGTCAACGCTTCGACTTGGCTGCTGCTCAGCTTCGTAATCTGCGTCGGGGTCAGGCCCTTAATCTGGGTGGCCGTCAGCCAAGTGATCTCGTCCGTGCTGAGCCCCAAAAGCTGGGTGACGGTCAGCGCGCCGAGCTGAGTTGAAATCAGGCCCTTGATTTGATCGGTGGTAAGCGCACCGAGTTCGGGCACGCTAAGGCCGCCGATCTGACTGACATTCAGCGACTTGATCGCAGTCGAGGTCAGGTTAATGAATTGATCGGTAGTCAACGCGCCGATTTGCAGACCACTTAACCCTTGAACTTGGCCCGGCTTGAGAACGGCGATTTCATCGCTGTTAAGCGCCCGCACTTGCGTGGTGCTCAGAGCGCCGAGATCTTCCGAACTCAACCCCTTGGCTTGAGTGGAGGTCAATACACCGAGAGCGGCCGGCGTAAGCGCCTTGATCTGGGTGACGCTCATCGCAAAAATATTGGCCGAAGCAAGGCCGGAGACCTGATCCGTGTTCAAAACACCGATCGCCGCCGCCGACAGAGCCTTCACCTTCGCAACGTCCAGCTTCAGCAACTGATCGGAAGTCAGGCCAAGAGCCTGAGCCGGAGTTATCGCGGCAATATTGTCGGTCGTCAGACCCGCAACTTGGGTCGTGGTAATGGCACTGATCTGGCCTGCGTTCCAATTCTTGGCATGAACGAAAGGAATTTGTTTCGAAGTCAGAGCCTGTATCTGATCCGTGCTCAACAACCCGACCTGCGTAATGGTCAGTGCATCGACCTGGCCCTTATCGACATCGAGCTTGGCAATCTGCGACGTAGTCAACGCGCTGATCTGGGAATTCTGCAACTGGGAAAGCTGCGTCGGGGTCAAACCTTTGATTTGGTCGATCGACAGCAGCTGAATGTCGTCGGTGCTCAAGGCCTTGAGTTGGGACGAACTCAGATTGCTCATGTCACCGGCTGGGAATACTACAATCTGGGCGCTTGTTAGCGCACTGATCTGCGTCGAGGTCAGCGCCTGCTCCAGCGTCGAGACCAGTTTCTGTATCTGCTTGGTCGAAAGGCCGTTGGCAATCTGATCTGCACTCAGCCCGACAAACTGGATAGCGGAAAGGTTATTAAGCCCGAAATTCGGTAGTTGCGAAGTAGTCAAACCCCGTATCTGCGTCGTGGACAGCACCGCGATCTGATCGGCGCTCAGGCCACTGGTCTGCTTGGTGTTCGTGCCCGTGTCCATGCCGCCGATGGCGGTTGAGGTCAGGCCCTTGATCTGCGTAGGAGTCAATTTGCCCAGATCGAAAACCGCAACCTGATCAGCAGTCAAACCGTTGGTCGAGATCAGACCGGCAATCGCATCACCTTGCAGTTTGGCAATGGCATCCGCCGTAATGGCATGAATCTGTGTCGTATTGAACTGAGCGACCTGCGTCGACGACAGCCCTTTGATTGACGCAGACGTCAAGTTGGCCATGTCATCGGTTGTTGCCAACTTAATCGTGGCTGGCAAAATTGCCGCAACTTGTTGGGAAGTCATATCGCCAGTGATGATGGGGGCTGCCATTGTTTGTACTCCTGACCGAACACGCATTTTGTCCTTTATAGACACAGGCTTTCTAGCTTGTCCAGGGCATTCTGGGACAAGCTCTTGACCCGGGATATCGTTGCATCGATGGCACAACCCAAAAAGTATTTACTAATAAAAAGTAAGTGCATAGAAATTACCATTAATAGTTTATAACTAAAGTAGTGTAATTTCAGGGAGATGTTATCTCTGCCTAATAACTAGAATAAATTAAGAACGAGATACAATAGAGAAATAGTATTAATGTATCGTTAGATGTAATATATTGCGTGACATAAACAAATATTTGTAATAACGAATCAGTTTTAACTAGAAATGGCGAACCAACTATTATAAATGAGTTAGTTTCCTTACCAACAAAAAACAGGCATCAAGAACCGAACCATCACGCTCCTAACCACCTGATCGGAAACAGCCCGCCAAAAGTTTCACGTCGCAGCCTTCTAAAACGGCGCCCTATCGCTCGAGTGAAGCCGATCGCTATACGAAATCATAAAAACCGGGATTATATCCGCGTTGGATGCAAGCCCGCGCTGCAAATTGCTCAAGCACGAGGACGTCGTTCACTGTTTCATGATGGGAGGTGAAAGGCTGTGTGCCCGGACCAAGCAGCCGGTCTGCAAGACAAACACGCACGGAGTATAAACCGAGACAAAGTGGCGATACCGAAGGCGGAAAAGATCATGATCCGCCCCCTGTCTCAAAACCCTTGACACGCACCGCAAGCCCGTCCCGGCAAGGTCGGACTTGCGGCGGGGTTCCGCCTATTGCAAAGATCGAAAATAAGCGATCGTCCGGACCAACCCTTCTTCAAGCGGAACCGTCGGCTGCCAATCGAGCAGGGCCTTGGCCTTGGAAATATCGGGTTTACGCTGTAGCGGGTCGTCGGTCGGCAACGGGTTGTGGATGATCGACGAGGATGAACCGGTCAACCGCAGCACCATCTCGGCCAGTTCGATCATGGAGAACTCGCCGGGATTGCCGAGATTGAGCGGCCCCGGTACATCGCCATCCAGAGCCATAAAGCGGATGAACCCCTCGATCAAATCATCGACATAACAAAACGATCGGGTCTGACTACCATCGCCGTACAGCGTGATCGGTTGCCCGGTCAATGCCTGGACAATGAAGTTCGACACCACCCGGCCATCGTTCGGGTGCATGCGCGGGCCATAGGTATTAAAAATGCGCACCACGCGGATCGGCAGATTGAACTGGCGGTAATAATCGAAAAATAGAGTTTCAGCACAGCGCTTGCCTTCGTCATAGCAGGCGCGCGGGCCGATCGGATTGACATTACCCCAATACTCCTCGGTCTGAGGATGGATAAACGGATTACCGTAGACCTCGCTGGTCGACGCCTGAAGAATACGGGCGTTCAAACGCTTGGCTAAGCCCAGCACATTGATCGCGCCATGAACGCTGGTCTTGGTGGTTTGAACCGGATCATGCTGGTAATGCACCGGCGAGGCAGGGCACGCCAGATTATAAATCCGATCGACTTCGACATAGAGCGGAAAAGTGACATCATGGCGAATGGCCTCAAATCGCACGTTATTCGCTAGATGCGCGATATTGGCCTTACGCCCGGTAAAATAATTGTCCAGGCAAAGAACCTCTTGGCCGTCAGCGAGCAGACGCTCGCACAGATGGGAGCCGAGAAAACCGGCGCCGCCGGTTACCAGTATCCGCTTGGTCTCTGAATTCAGCACGGAAACAGCCTCTTCGGTTGGTTCACTCCGGACGATGTGTCGTACGGCCGGAAACGATTATCGCCCGGATCGGCTATCGCCTCCAGAACATTCCGGCAAGCCCGCTCGGAAGGAACGACGCCGTTCCGTCGTCTAAGTGTGCTGACAAGTCAGGTAAATGTAAAGTCCGCACGTCGTACTGTTAACGCATTAGCACTTAAACGTGCGGTAACGGGGGAGTGGGGGAAGCAAGCCCGTACGGAGGGCGCCTGGCAACAACAATTTAAAATCCGCTGAGAGATGCCCGTCAGCGGAAACCGGACTTATTGCCGCAACCGGTCGAGATTATCGAGAAACCAAGCATGATAGCGCCGCAGCCCGTCCTCGAGCGAGGTCGGCGCCACCCAACCCAAAGCGCTCAGACGGGACACATCCATCACCTTGCGCGGGGTGCCGTCGGGCCGGGATGCATCATAGACCAACCGGCCCCGATAGCCGACCACCCCGGCCAGAGCCCGGGCAAACTCGTCAATGGTGATGTCGAGCCCGGTCCCGACATTGACGTGACACTCGTCACTGTAGCGCGTCATCAGGAAGACGCAGGCGTCGGCCAGATCATCGACGAACAGGAACTCACGGCGCGGCCGGCCGCTGCCCCAGATCACCACCTCGGGCGCATCAGCCAGCTTGGCTTCGTAAAAGCGGCGTAGCAGGGCGGCCGGGACGTGACTGTTCTCGGGATGAAAATTATCTCCGGCCCCGAACAGATTGGTCGGCATCGCCGAAATGAAGTCGCAACCATATTGGCGGCGATAGGCCTGACACAGCTTGATACCGGCGATCTTGGCCACCGCGTACCATTCGTTGGTCGGCTCCAGCGGACCGGTCAACAGCGCCTGTTCCGGGATCGGTTGCGGCGCCTCGCGCGGATAGATGCAGGACGAGCCGAGGAACAATAGCTTTTCCACCTCGAAGCGGCGGGCGGCCTGAATGATGTTGGTCTCAATCGCCAGATTGTCATAAAGGAACTCGGCCGGACGGGTGTTGTTGGCGTGTATGCCGCCAACCCTGGCGGCGGCCAGGAACACCGCCTGCGGCCGGACCCGCTCCATCCAGGCCTCAACCGCCTGCTGCCGGGTCAGATCGACCTCGGCCCGCTCGACGGTCACAAGCTCGCAGGCTTCCGCAACCAGACGGCGCAGGATCGCCCCCCCGACCATACCACGGTGTCCCGCCACCCAAACCCGCTTGCCTGATAACTCATACACGAGGATCGTCCTTCCCGCCTGAAGACCCGCTCATCCGACGCTTACGGAGCCTGGATCGCGTCGGCAATCCGTCTCCAACGATCGGGCACCGGGTCGGTCAGTGAATCGGTGACGATCCAGGGCCTCGGAGCATAGATGATTGAAGTCTCGCTTTCATTCAACCAAGCCGCCCACCAGGAAAAACTGGAATTCGCGATAACATGATGACGACAAGCCGAAAGAATACAAAAATCACGCATCGGATTTCCGATATCGGCCTTTTTTTCTACAATAAGGTTTGGAATTGCGCGAAACATGTAATGACAGAAGCTCGGATCATCCGTGAAAACCTTGACCGGTACGTCACCTTTTTCCCGGCGTATTTGTTCAATCGCTTCAAGATAATAGGAAGCCTTCACCAATCCCATATGGCCGTAACCGTGACGACGAACGTGAACGCCGATGGATTCCTCGCGGCGAACCCGATCAACTTCGGCGCGGACAGCCTCCGAGACTTCAGGCTGAAGCGTGCTTCGGATTAACGCCTGCCGCCCTGAAAACAGACTCTCATTCTGCCAGAAACCGCTGAAGAACAACCGCCCGCTCTGTTCCAGAATGACGGCCAATTGCGGGATCAAATCGGACAGAGGGATGTGCCGGCAATCGCGCTCGTGGATAGCCATGGCCCCGACCGCATCATCGATCGGCACCAGCGTGAAGCGCAGCGCCGGAAACGCGACCAGCATGAAGGAGCGTAAATCATCGTCTTTATAGCTGGCCGCGATCAGAGCGAGATCGGCATCGAGAGCCTCGCGCAGAACGATGGCGAAGGCAGCCTGAAAGAGCTGATTACCGAGCCCGCCATACATGTACATGAAAAGCCGGGGCCGGTTCCGACCTGAGCGGGCGGCGGCTTTGGCGTCCGCCAGCTCGGTTTCAAGCGTGCGAACCCGCGTGCGCAGAGCCTCAAGGGTCAAGCTGTCGAGATCGTTCATCGGGCTCCAGTCCTTGCGGATTTCAGGCGTTGCGATCTTTGCGCAGCCGTTCCTGCCGGATTTGATCGAGGTCGCTTTCAACCATGGTGCGTACCAATTCCGGAAAGCCGGTTCGATGGTGCCAGCCCAATTTTTCCTGGGCCTTGGTCGGATCGCCCAGCAACAGATCAACCTCGGTCGGCCTGAAATAGCTCCGATCAATTACCACCAACTCGGCCCCGGTGCGAGCATCGACTCCCTTTTCATCAACCCCGCTCCCGGTCCAAACCAGTTGCCGACCGACCGTTGCAAAAGCCAGTTCGACGAACTCACGAACACTTCGGGTTTCACCGGTCGCCAGCACGTAATCATCAGGCTCCGGCTGCTGCATCATCAGCCACATGCCCTCGACATAATCGCGGGCATGGCCCCAATCCCGTTTAGCATCAAGGTTACCCAGGAAGATTTTTTGCTGAAAACCAAGTTCTATCGCAGCGACAGCCCGACTGATCTTACGAGTGACAAAGGTCTCTCCGCGAATAGGGCTTTCGTGATTAAATAAAATACCATTACAGGCATAGATTCCATAAGCCTCTCGGTAATTTACCGTAATCCAATAAGCATATAACTTAGCAACTGCATAAGGACTTCTTGGATAAAATGGAGTTGTTTCGCGTTGAGGTACCTCGCACACTTTGCCATATAGTTCAGACGTCGAGGCCTGATAAAACTTAGTTTTTTTCTCAAGCTTGAGTATTCGGATCGCTTCCAACAAACGCAAGGGTCCAACCGCATCGGCATTAGCAGTGTATTCGGCGGTCTCAAAACTGACCTGAACATGGCTTTGAGCGGCAAGATTATAAATCTCGTCCGGACTAACCTCTTGTACCAGCCTGATTAGATTAGTGGCGTCTGTAAGGTCTCCATAATGTAAATTAAAACGTCCATTACTTTCATGGGGATCCGTATAAAGATGATCAATTCTTGCTGTATTAAATGAAGAAGATCGCCGTTTAACGCCGTGAACATTGTAGCCTTTTGCAAGCAGTAGTTCCGCGAGATAGGCTCCATCCTGGCCGGTAACTCCGGTAATCAGCGCCGTTTTACCGGTCATCACTCAACTCCTGTTAAAACGGATCGTACAAGAATCTCCGGATTTGGTCGAATGTCCGGAAGGGCATCATAAGCCATCACACGTTTTTTCAAAACCGGAACGAGGGAAAGAGGCCCTTTATGTAAAGTCCGCACCGGGAATGTCATCATCCGGCGAAAGCGGCACCGGAAAGGGCGACCACGGTTTTCTTTTCGATCGGCGGCGGACTGCAATGCAGGGTCAGCCCGCCATCAACCAATTCGACCTTGGCTTCCGGATAAACGCACAAGGCAAAGGACAAGGATTGTTTGAAAGCCTGACGAAAACTGCCTTGCGATCCGAAACCACCGCCGAACTGATCGTAAATCGAGGCCCAGGTCAGTTTCATCGGTTGGCGCAATGTGTGCAGGCGATAGGCAAGCCAGACATAGATATCAAGCGCCATCGAACGATTACTAATTTCACGAATAGCGGGTTCCCATACCGGAACCGGATGTTCTTTCAATGCCTTAAAGTATTCATCACTAATTCTGACCGTATCGGTCCAAAGTTCGCCCTGTCTATGATCGCCCATACTGAGTCTCAATCCCTCAGTAACCAGAGATGACTTTTTAAAACTTTGACTTCCGTTCTGATTGTCCCAAAAAAAAGTTAAGTGACAAGCAGATATTCTCGAAGCTTGTTCACGTATTTCAACATAGTTCTTGCCGCCGGTTGGAACTCCCATGCGAACCAGCCACTCGCGCATCGAGCGGCCGAGTTCGATTTCCGGGCAATTCGTCTGAATGGCTCGCGATTGCAGGTAGAGTAAAATCAAGCGCGAGCGAGAACCGAAGGGAACGCCGATCCGTTTGCCGACCGGAGACACGCCGGGCTCGACAATCAAGGTAAGATGATGACCTTTGCGACACCAAACCTCATCATCCAGCAACTTACGGTGGGGGAGTGCGGTAAAACACCAGCCTGCATACGTGACTCCGAAGTCACGTGATTCTTCAGTTAGAATCCTGGAGGCAATCTCTGCCAACGAGCTTTCGAGTGAGCTGGTCGCTAAGCGACGAGCTGTTTCGCTGCCCTGTTTGCTTACGATTTGGTGGATGTCAGCCATGACGGATTTAATGTTGGACGGATCGGAGACTGCTGTCAAGCAGAATTTATCCGCAAACAGTTATTAGAAAGTTATTAGAAATTCTTATTATTAGCTCTGTGTATGTAAAGTCCGTGGGATAACTCGAGTTTTCTCGAGTCGTCGTATGTAAAGTCCGAACTTTCGTATGTAAAGTCCGAACTTTCACTATTTGTTCTACGAGAATAAATACCCAAAAAGGGGGTTATCCACAGGCAAATTGTGGATAACTTTGGCAATTCTGTGGATAACTTTCTGGATTTACATTATTCTCATTAAAAATCTGTGGATAACTTCGGGCTATTTGTGGATAACTTTTGGCCTTTGGAGGCTGAATTTTGCTAAACCCGGCATTTTTTGACGACTCGAGTCGGTTTCGGATTTCGGCTCGGCCAGCGTGTCGTTCTTTCGCTGACGGGGGATTCGGACTTTACATAAGGGCCCCTTGTTGCTCCCTCGCGGGGGGAACCCGACCATCGGTCGAAGCCGGGCGGTCGAAGCCGAGGTTTCCAGTCGTCTCGGGTCCGGGAGCCTACAGGGTAAAACCTAAGAGCACCCAGGCGGACTGTTCGGCTGTAGTGAGGCCGGCGATCGCTGTCAGATGGCCGCTGTACCAAGTCGGACCTATGGTACTGATCGCGGTGTAGTCGACGGATAGGGCGGCGATTTCGGTTTCGGTAAAAGCCGGAAGTTGAGTCAGGGCTAAATTGGCGATCTCGGTTGCGGTTAGTCCGCTGACCTGGGTCGTGGTTAGACTACCGATAAAGGTCGTGTTCAAAGTGACCAGGGCCGTGGTGGTCAGGCCTTCGATATTTAAAGCCGAGAAGCCGCTGATGATTGTCGCGGTTATTGCGATAATTTCGGTAGCAGTGAAACCGCTGACTTGAGTACTCGACATCTGATTGACCTGCGAGGACGTCAAGCCCTGCAAGCTCGTTGTGGTTAGCGCCTCGAGTTCGGTCGAGCTCAGGCCTTGAATTTGGGTTGTGGTCAGGGCGTAAAGCTCGGTCGAACTCAGGCCCTGAAGCTGGGTCGTGGTCAGGGCGTAAAGCTCGGTCGAACTCAGGCCTCGAGCCTGGGTTATGGTCAGCGCCGCGAGTTCCGTCGAGGTCAGCCCCTGAAGTGCGGAGGTCGTCAGCACAGCCACTCCGGTCGAGGTCAGGCCGGGCAGCTGAGTTAGAGACAGCGAACCGATTACTGTCGAACTTAGATTGGCGGCCTGACCGATGGTTAGAACGGCGACCGCGGTCGAACTTAAACCGCCGGCCTGGGTAAAGGTCAAAACCGATATCTCCCCGGCGCTCAGGGACTTGACCTGCCGCGTATCGAGGGCGGCGATTTGGCTTGAGGTCAGGGCGCTGAACTGCGTGAGCGAGAGCGACCAAAGCTCCGTCGTGGTCAGTGCGGCAACCTGGGTCGTATTCAGCGAACTAAGCCCGGTTGTGTTCAGCCCTTGAAGCTGGGTCGTGGTCAGGGCGTTCAATTCAGTTGAGGTCAGAGCCAGAACCTGGGTCGTGGTCAGCGCGCCGATTTCGGTCGAACTCAGTCCCTGAATCTGGATCGTGGTCAGACCGGAGATCGCGGTCGAGGTCAGCCCCTGAAGCTGTGTTGTGGACAATGCGAAGACCGTGGTCGAGGTCAGGCCCTGGAGAGCTCCGGTGGTCAGGGCGCCGATCTGGGTTGAGGTCAGAATGTCGAGTTGATCGCTTGTTAACGGGTAAATCTGTGTCGAATTCAGCCCCTGAAACTGGGTTGAGGTCAGAACTCCGACCTGATCCGTGCCCAGGTTGATGATCTGGGTGGTGCTGAACGCACCGATTTCGGTCGCGATCAGGCCGCTGAACTGCGTCGTCGTGATCACGCCGAGTTGCTCGGTACTCAGGGTCGTGATCTGGCTCGAGGTCAGGCCGGCGAACAAGGTTGCGGACAGATAGACGATCAGGTCGGTGGAGAGTAACTGGATTTCCGTGAGGCTCAGGCCCGGGGCCTGCGTTACGGTCAAGGCGGACAGCTCGGTCGCGGTTAGTCCACCCAACTGGGTGGTGCTCAACATCAGAAGCTGGGTGGTTGTCAGCCCTTGTACTTGCGTGGTCGTCAGCAGTCCGATCAATCCGGAGGTCATTGCCACGATTTGTGTAGAGGTCAGTCCGCTCATACCGGCTGCGGAAAGGTTGCTGAATTGATCGGTGGTAAGAACCTTTATGCCGTTCATGCCCAAGGCGCCGACTTGGGTTCCGGTCAGCGCGCCCGCCTCGTCGGTGGTCAGGGCCAGTATCTGGACGGTCGACAGCTTGTCGATCTGGGTCGTGGTCAGTCCGAGAATTTGAGTGGTGGTCAGGGCGATGATCTCGTCGGTGGTCAGGCCTTTCATCTGCGCCGTACTCAGCGCACCAAGGCCGGTTGACGTCAGGCCGGCGAGATTATCCGAGGTCAGGGCCGCGACTTGGAGTGAACTTAGACCGGTAAGTTGCGTGGTCGAGAGGGCGTTGATCCCGGTTGAACTCAGGCCGCCGATCTGGTCGGTCGTCAGCACGATGAGTTCGGACGAGGTCAGGCCGGCGATCCGGGTCGAGGTCAGGCTGCCGAGCGTATCGGTGGACAGGCCCTTAACTTGCTGTGTGGTCAGGGCACCGAGCAAGGTTGATGTCAGGCCACAGCTTTGCGTCACCGTCAGCGTTCCGATCGCGATGGTGGTCAGGCTGCGGATTTGCGAGGTGTTCAGCGCTTGAATCTGGCTTGAAGTCAGAGTGCTGAGTTGATCCGAGTTCAGCCCGCTGATTTCCGCAACGGTCAGTCCGAGCAATTGGGTGGTGTTGAGGGCTGCAAACGCGTCGGTGGACAGCGCACGCATCTGTTGAGTGCCGAGGCTGCCGATCTGCGTCGAGGTCAGGCCCTTGATCTGCGTGGTTGTCAGGCTGTCGATCTGCGTCGAGGTCAGACCGGGCATTTGCGTGGCGGCCAGGGCGCCGAGGCCGGTGGAAGTCAGACCGTCAAGACTGTCGGTCGTCAGCGCGGTAACCTGGGCCATGGTCAGTCCGGCCAGCTGGGTGGTGGTCAGCGCGGCAATCTCGGTTGAAGACAGGCCTGGAATTTGGTTCGTTCTAAACAGGGAGATTTGTGTCGAGGTCAGGCCGCCGAGCTGGGTGGTTGTGAGCGTCATGATTTCATCGGTGCTCAAGCCGCTGAGCTGGACGGCACTCAGTGCCGCCGTTTCATCCGTCGTGAAGCCGGCAATCTGGTCGCTTGTCAGTAGACCGACCTGCGCCGACGTAAGCCCCCTCATTTGCGTGGTGGTCAGCGCGCCGATTTCGGTCGAGGTCAGGCCCCATATCTGGGTCGATTTCAGGGCGGCCAGATGGGTCGAGGCCAGCCCCTGGAGTTGCGTGGTGGTCAGCGCGTTGATCACATCGGAACTCAGGCCGATGACCTGTCCGGTGGTTAAGCTCGCAAGTTGGGTCGAGAGCAGACCGATCATTTGGGTCGAGGTCAGGGCCATGGCCTCGCTTGAGGTCAAGCCGCTGAGTTGGGTGGTGGTCAAGGTTCCGACATCGGTCGAGGTCAAGCCGCCGATCTGGTCGGTCGACAAGGCTCGCACTTCTCCAGAGGTCAAGCCGCTCAATTGCGTGGTCGAAAAGGTGACGATCTGATCGCTGTTCAGGCCCTTAATTTGTGCGATGGACAGGAGGCCGATTGCGGTCGAAGTCAGGCCCTGCACTTGCGTTGTGGTGAGCGTTTCAAGCTGGGTCGAGATCAAACCCATGATCTGACCGGTCAGCAAAGCCGTGATCTGGGTCGAAGAAATGATGCTGAACTGGTCCGGGGTCAGCGCGCGGAGTTCACTTACACTCAAACCGCCGAGTTGTGTGGTCGTCAGGATACTTATATGGGTTGAAGTCAGATTGACGATCTGAGCCGTGGTTAACGCCTTCAGTTCGTTCGGAGTCAGGCCGCCGAACTGGGTGGTGGTCAGGGCTGCAATGTTATCCGGGGTCAGTCCAATGATCTGGGTACTTGCCAGAGTGCCGATCTGGGTTGAGCTGACGGCACTGAGCTGAGCTGTATCCATCAGGCCGAGCTGAGAGGAGGTCAGGCCGCCGAATTGCGTGGTCGTCAGCACACCGATAGCGGTCGTGGTCAGAGCCGAGAATTGTTCCCCTTTCAGGGTGGCGACGAGCATCGTCGTCAGGCCGCCGAGTTGAGTGGTGGTCATCAGCGCGACTTCATCGGCGCTGATACTTCTGATTTGCAGGGAATTCAGTGCGGAAATCTGGGTTGAGGTCAGACCGTAAAGCTGTGCCGGGCTCAGGGTTCCGATCTGGGTCGCAAACAACCCTTTGATCTGGGTTAGTGATAAGCCACCGACCTGCGTCGAGGTTAATCCGACCAGCTGATCAAGAGAAAAAGCCCGGATCTGCTGCGTTCCCAATCCGGCAATCTGAGTGGTGGTCAGGACGCCGAGATTATCCGGCGTCAGGTTCGATATCTGCGTGTTTGACAGGGCGGCCAGCTGCGTTGAGTACAAGCCGCCGATCTGGGTCGAGGTCAGCCCGTTGATTTTGTTTCCGGTCAACCCCTTGATCTGTTGACTGACCAGCATGCTTAACTGAGTGGAGCTGACGACTGCGATCTGATCATCGGTTATTGCCGCAAGCTCCAGGGAGGTCAGGCCCTTAAGCTGCGTTATCGTCATTACGCCGATGTCGTCCGGTGAGAGGGACTTGAACTGAGCGATGCTCAGGATACCGAGTTGGGTCGAGGTCAGGCCGCCGAATTGATCCGTACTGAGTGTGGCCAGAATATCCTGAGACAGGACTTTGACCTGTACAGTTGTCAGGATGCTGATCTGGGTCGTGGTCAGTCCGGCCAGCAGGTCGGCCGACAAGGCCTGAACCTGAGAGGTGGTCAGTCCGCGTATAGCGGTGGTGTTAAGCACACCGATCTGGGTTGAGGAGAAGGATGCCAACTGATTGGCCGTCAGGGCGCGGATATCCAGTGAAGGAATGCCGATGACCTGGGTTGTGCTTAAGGCCCCGATCGCATCTCCGCCGAAGCCGGCGACCTGTTGAGTGGTCAGGGCGATAATTTGCGTCGTGCTCAGTCCGGATATCTGGTCGGTGTTAAGCGCCTGGATATGAGTGGAGGCGAGCGCCCTGATCTGGGTTGTGTTCAGAACACCGAGCTGGGTCGAACTCAACCCGTAGAATTGATCCACGGAGAGAGCGTGAAGCTGGAGCGTTGACAGCCCCGGGAGCTGGGTGTTCGAAAACGCTCCGATTTCATCCGTACTCAGACCTCTGAACTGGGTCGAAGTCATGACCCCGATCTGGGTCGAGGTCAGTCCGATCACCTGATCGGTGGATAAGGTCCCCAACTGGTTCGCCGTCAGGCTTTTGAATTGGGTCACCGATAGAACACCGAACTGGGTCGAGGTCAGAGAACTGAACTGGTCGATCGACAGGCTGAGAATCTGCGTTGTGGACAGCCCCTTGATCTGGAGGGTGGTCAACGACATGATCGCGTCGGTGTTCAGCCCCATGATTTGCGTCGCGCTCAACCCTCCGACCTGCGTCATGGTCAGGTTGGGCATCTGGTCCGTGGTCAGGCCGGAGAGCGCATCCGCAGTCAGAGCCTTGACCTGGGTGGTGGTCAGCACCCGGATTACCGTGGTTGCAAGGCCGGGGATCTGATCGGTCGTCAGTCCGTGCATTTGTGTTGAAGTCAGGCTTCTGGCCTGGAGCAGCGACATGACCCCGATCTGATCGCTGGTCAGGCTGCTTATTTGTATCGCCAACAGCGCGGTGATTTCAGTTGTGCTCAGGCTGATGAATTGGTCGGAACTCAGCGTTCCGATCGCGTCGGGGCTCAGGCCTTTGAACTGTGTCGCCGTCAGACTTCTAATCTGTGTCGTGCCCAGGGCGGCGATCTGATCAACGTTCAAAGCGCTCATCTGTGCGCCGGTCAGGCCTTTCAACTGCGCCGTGGACAGCAGATTGATTCTATTCGCCGCCAGTACCGAAATCTGGTCGGCCGTTAAACTGGAGAGCTGGGTTTGAGAGAGCGCCTTGACCTGCGTGGTCGTGAGTGAGGAAAATTCATCGGTTGACAGCCCCCTGACCTGGAGTGCGCTGAATTGAGCGGAGGTCAATGTGCTGAGCTGGCTGGAGGTCAGAGCGCCGAGCGAGGTCGTGGTCAGGACCGCCAATTGCGTGGTCGTCAGAATGCCGAGTTGTGTATAGGCCATGCCCGCGGTTTGATCCGTGGTCAGCGCCGTCAGCTCCGTTGTGGTCAGGCCCTTGATGCCGGTCGTAGTCACGGCCCCGAATGTGTCCGATGTCAGGCGTCGGATTTGTGTGGTGGTCAGGGCGCCGAGTTGGGAAGAGGTCAGGCCGGCGATTTGTGTGGTGGTCAGACCGGCGATTTGTTGGGTTCCCAGTGATGCGATCCGGGTCGCCGCAATCGTCCGAAGCTGCGTGGTGGTCAGGGTGTCGAAGGTATCCGGAGACAGGCTGTTGATTTGCGTGCCGGCCAGGGCCGTGAACTGTGTCGAGTTCAGCCCGGCGATCTGATCGCTTTCCAGGATGGCGAACTGCTTCGACGTTAAGGCGGCGACCTGGGTTGTGGATATCACCCTTATCTGGGTCGTGGTCAGGCTTAGTATTTCTGCAGAGGTCAGGGACTTGACTTGCGCGGCCGTCAGTGCCTGGATTGCCGTGGTTGCGGTCAAGCTGTTGATGGACATCGCGGGCGATCCTGACCGGGCGGCCGATTGAGCCGCACGCTTGCGGGCGATCCCGATTTTTGGAAACGGGCCTTATCCTCGCAAGATTAAACCTGCGCTAACGATACCATACTTTCTTTTCCGGAAAAACAAGTTTATGGTTATTTCATATATACAAGTGGCGACCGTATTACGGTTACAACGGGGATCATTTAATCAGTCAAGTGTCTATAATATTTTAAAATCATTAGAAATATTCATTTTGTAGATAAAGTCCGGCACTTTCAAAGAACATTCTTCGGTCTTCACGAATTTTTTGTGAAGGTGCCGGGAACTTTGCATATATCAGCAAGGTGTATTCGAGTATCTTGTCATTTGCCGAGGTCCCTCGCCTTAAGTTTTCGAGGTTCGATCCCATACTTTTGTGAATGCATACGGAATTAATCGGAACGTGATGCAGATCATGCAATTGAAGGCACTGTAAAAGAAAATCCCAATCTTCATAAAGAATCATCGATGAATCGAATCGGATCGATTTAATCAATTCCCGCGGAAATGCAAGACAACTGTTAGGAATGCGGTTTCTGACAAAAATACTGTCTTTGGTGACATTAGAAACAGACGCTAGAAATTCGGTAGTTACCTTCGGAGGAAAGACATCTCTCTCTTCATGGATGACTTTAAAGTCACAAAATACGATCTCCGGTCGGGCTGGATCGATTGCTGCCTTCAAGCTGTGTAGATGGGTGGGTTCAAGCGTGTCATCATCGTCAAGGAAGATCACATAGTCGGTCGAGACGAGATCGAGCGCCAGATTGCGGCTGGCCGCAGGGCCGGGGGCATCGTTGCGAATGACATGAAGATAGCGCCCGGGCAAAGCGCTCAGGGCGGCGTAAGGCGGCACATAGGTCGCGGAATCGCTGACGATGATCACCGTGAAGTCTTTGAAGGTCTGATCGGCCAGGGACAGCAGGGTCCGGTGCAGCAATTGCGGCCGGTCATGGGTCGGAATGATGATGGTGAACATCGGGCTCAGCTCCGCTCGGGGGAGGATAACACGGGCAAGACCGCCTCAAGCAGGTTCCCGCCGGTAAACAACAGGCCGGGCAGACCGACCGCGGACGCTGCGGCAAGGTCACTCGGCTTATCACCGACCAGAAAACTGCGGCTGCGGTCGATCGTCCAGTCGGCGAAAGCCTGCTCCAGCATGCCGGGCTCGGGCTTGCGGCAACGGCACGAGCCGCGATAGGCCTCAACCACGCCTTCGGGATGGTGCGGACAGTGATACAAGGCGTCGATATGGCCGCCGACCCGGCTTACATCGGCGTTCATCCGATGATGCAGGGCCAGTATCGCCGCCTCGTCGTAATAACCGCGGGCAACGCCCGACTGGTTGGTCACGACAATCACCAGATAGCCGCGTTCCTTCAGCAACCGGATCAGTTCAAGCGCGCCCGGCATCCATTCGAGTTGCTCCGGCCGGTGCAGATAGCCGACATCGCGGTTGAGCACGCCGTCACGGTCGAAAAAGACCGCCGGAGCCGGGTTTTCCGACATTATTCGGGCCGATTACCGGCGATCTTGACCAGATAGCGGCCATAATCGGTCTTCAGCAGCGGCTCGGACAGCTTCATCAGCTGCTGAGCGTCGATAAAGCCCTTCTGGAACGCGATTTCCTCGATACAGGCGATCTTGAGACCCTGGCGCCGCTCGATGGTGCGCACGAAATCCGAGGCGTCGTGCAGACTGTCGGGGGTACCGGTGTCGAGCCAGGCCATGCCCCGGCCGAACCGGATCACCTGCAAATCACCGCGCTCCAGATAAACCCGGTTCAAATCGGTGATTTCCAGCTCACCGCGCACCGAGGGACGTAAACCGGCGGCGATATCGACCACGTCTTCGTCATAGAAATAAAGCCCGGTGACCGCCCAGTTCGAGCGGGGCGCCTTCGGCTTCTCTTCGATCGAGATCGCTTTGCCTTCGCGGTCGAATTCGACCACGCCATAGGCCGAGGCGTCATTGACCGGATAGGCGAAGACCGCGCCACCCTTCTTGATCGCGGCCGCCTGCATCAGCAGCCCGGTCAGGCCGTGGCCGTAAAAGATGTTATCGCCCAGCACCAACGCGCATTTTCGGCCGGCGATGAACTCGCGTCCGATCAGAAAGGCCTGGGCCAGCCCCTCGGGCTTTGGCTGGGGCGCATAATGCAGATTGATTCCCAACCCGTGACCGTTGCCGAGCACCATGCGGTAGCGCTCCTGGTCCTCCGGCGTGGTGATGATCAGAATGTCGCGGATACCCGCCAGCATCAACGCCGACAGCGGATAATAGATCATCGGCTTGTCGTAGATCGGCAGCAGCTGCTTGGTAATCGCCCGAGTCAGCGGGTAAAGCCGGGTGCCCGAGCCGCCGGCCAGAATGATACCTTTCATGTCATGCTTCCGATCATTTTACGCTACCAAACGGTGAGATTTGGTAGCAGTTGCATGCTCATTTCTGAGCAAGGGTTGATCTACCAAAGCCCGAAGGAAAATCCCTCGGGCGCCATTTACGTCCCGATCCAGCACGACACCGCATGACCGGATAGTTTTTGCGCCGCCAATTTTCGTCATCTCACCGGTCCAGGAGGCCGTTCTCGATGTGTAAGCTTCGTTCACGTCGAGGAGATGCTTTCCGCAAGCATGTACCGCAGATTTAATCCGTTGCTTAAACCTAAAATGGGCCAGGGTAAGCATAGATCGAACAGACTTAGCACGGATATTACGCCCAGACCTTCCAACCATCTCAGAAACTTCAAAGGTTGGAAGTAGGATAACGTCATAGCGATTCAGAAGAAACCGTATAGACTTGAAGTGCAAGTCGTCGACTAAATCCCAGACCTTCCAGCGCATCTTTGAGAGAGCCTTTTTCATACCCCTTCTTGCGGCACAAACGGCTTTAGACATGCGCGAGATCAAGTCGTCCATATGGCAACAAAGCCGAGATATTCGGGCAAACGCACCTTCGCCAAGCTTGAATACAGTATCTTCGGAATAGCCGGTTAGAAAGGTTCGGATACCTGGATCGAGTGCAACAAACCGCCCTTGGTTTTCAGAAGGCATGATAGCCCCTCGATAGGGGACAATGACGAACCACCGCTCATGCTCGCAAACAAGGCGGGAGTCTCTCGGTAGTTCAGGGTAGGCTTCGGTGAGTTTCAGTTTCCCTGAAATAGTCGGATAGATTCCCGATTCTTTAAGCGCAGATAACGGGATAAAACAAGATTGTTTAGGATTCTTACGAGAGCGAAAATTAAGTCGAAACCTTTCTCCAGTATTATTAGCTTTGCGACACCCATTGTAAAATGATTTATAGGCGTCATTAACCGCAATCTTTTTCACCTGAAATGGAACTGCCTTTGACCATTCTGGCAATGTCGAAAGTATTATTTTAGCTGCCGCCATCCAATGCTTCTGCCGATTCTCCTTCGGAAGATTCAGGTGCACCACAGTGTTGTTGTAGACGTGTCGTGAAACCCCGAACCATTGCCGGAACATCTGCTTCTGTGCCGAATTCGGGTAGATTCTTATCCGCTTTGCTTTTGTGGCTTCGCTGTCCATGCATTGTGTAAGAGAAGTGACGGAGTATGGTGAGCAAGTCTTCGGTGAGTTCAAACTCGGGGCTACCCAGACCTTGGTTGAGAACCAAGAGTTCACCGCCGTTTCGCTCGGTAAGGAAGCGGAACAAGTCAAAACCGAATCGCGCAAGCCGATCCCGGTGGGCAACCACAAGTTGGAGCTTGTCTCCGCGCAAAAGTCGTTCCAATATGGAACACAAACCTTTCCGTTTAAAGTTGAGACCTGACGCGATGTCTTTGACGATTTCGGCTTGAGGATAAATTGACCGCATTCGCTCAATTTGTCGTTCGAGATCGTCTCGTTGTTTATGTGAGCTGACACGGCAATAGCAGATGACGGTTGCTCTCGATGCAACCCGCAACCAAGCGTCAACGTCATACAGACGTTGTCCTGCCGGGTTTCGAATTGAAGGGATTGTTCCATCGTCTGCGTATTTCCGTAGTGTGTTAGCGTGAAGTCCGAGCCGTTCAACGGCCTTGCGAAGCGGGATATAAGCCATATGCTCTAAACATTATCTTATGTTAATATATGTTAGAAAATTCAGTTTTGTTTGTCAACCTCGAGTCGGGGGGATAGAAGTTCACGCAAGCAATCCTTCAACGCTTCGGGCCAGGGCCGCAGCGCCACGCCCCAAACCGTACGGATACGATCGGTCGCCAGTACCGAATTGACCGGGCGCCGGGCCGGGGTCGGGTAATCGGCGGTGGTGATCGCCTTCATCCGGGGTACAGGCGCGCCGAGGGCGGCCGCCTGTTCGAAGATGGCGGCGGCGAAGCCGTGCCAAGTGGTGGCGCCGGTTCCGCACAGATGAAACGTGCCGAAGCCGCCCGGCCCGACCGCGTCCACCCGGCCGGCGATAGCCGCAATCGCGGCGGCGATATCGGCGGCGGCGGTCGGACAGCCGGTTTGATCGGCGACCACCCCGATTTCGGGACGTTCGCGCCCCAACCGCAGCATGGTGCGGACGAAATTGGCTCCGAACGGCGAATAAACCCAGGAGGTTCGTAAAATAAGATGGGCCGGACACCGCTCGCGCACCGCCTGCTCGCCTGCGGCCTTGCTGGCGCCATAGACCCCGAGCGGCGCGATCGGATCGTTTTCGGAATATGCCCCGGTCCTGGAGTCCCCGGTCTTGAAGCCATCGAACACGTAATCGGTCGAAAGATGGATCAGCGGAATGCTCAGCGCGGCGGCCGCTTCGGCCAGATGCGCCGGGCCGTCGCGGTTGAGCGCATAGGCCGCCTCGGGCTCGGTTTCGGCCCGATCGACCGCGGTATAGGCGGCGGCATTGACGATCAGCGCCGGGCGCTGCGCGTGTACCAGGGTGGCGGCGGTGGCCGCATTCGTTAAATCAAAGCTCTCGCGCCCGAAGCAACGAACCTCGACACCCGCCGGCCACTTGGCCCGGGCCAGTTCGGACGCCACTTGACCCGCGCGGCCGATGACCAGGACAAGCCGTTCGCTCATGGTGCCGTCGTCTCTGACAAGCCGAGCCGCTCGCCGCGATAGCGCCCGGAGCGGATCGGTTCCCACCAGTCCCGCTGCTCAAGATACCAACCGACGGTTTGCTCCAATCCGGTCTCGAAGCTTTTCGCGGGCCGCCAGTCAAGCTCCCGCCCGATCCGGGTGATGTCCATGGCATAGCGGCGATCATGGCCGGGCCGGTCCTTAACGAAGGTAATCAAAGAGCGCCGGGCCGGCAGATTCGGTTCCGGCACCATCCGGTCGACCAACTCGGTAATCCGCTCGACCACCTCGAGGTTGGTCCGCTCGGCATTGCCGCCGATATTGTATTTGCGCCCGAGTTCCCCCCGGGTCAGCACCCGGTACAGCGCCGCCGCATGATCCTCGACATGGAGCCAATCGCGCACATTGTCGCCCCGGCCATAGACCGGCAACGGCTTGCGCTCAAGCGCGTTCAGGATCACCAGGGGAACCAGTTTTTCCGGAAACTGGCACGGGCCGTAATTGTTCGAGCAGTTGCTCAGCACCACCGGCAGGCCGTAGGTGTGGTGCCAAGCCATCACCAGATGGTCGGACGCGGCCTTGCTCGCCGAATAGGGCGATCGCGGATCATAGGGCATGTCCTCGGTAAAGGCGCCGGTCGGGCCGAGCGAGCCGTAGACCTCGTCGGTCGACACGTGATGGAAGCGAAAGCCCGCGCGCGCCTCGGCCGCCAGCCCGTTCCAATAGGCCCGCACCGCCTCGAGCAGCACCCCGGTTCCGATGACATTGGTCTGTAGAAACGCCGCCGGACCGTCGATCGAGCGGTCGACATGGCTCTCGGCCGCCAGATGCAAAACCGCGTCGGGTCGATGGCGCTCAAGCAAAGCGGCAATTGCGCCGGCATCGCAGATATCGACCTGTTCGAAACGATAGCGCGGGTTGCGCTCGATCCCGGCCAACGACCGCGGATTGGCGGCATAAGTCAGCACATCGGCATTGACCACGACGCAGCCGGTTGTTTCGATCAGATAACGACAGACCGCCGAACCGATAAAACCTGCGCCGCCGGTGACCAGGATCGTCTTGAACTTCGACATCTATTGCACCATCGACATTGTTTCGAATTCAAAAACACCCGGTAAAATCGGCCAATTTCGGCAGTTTGCCGTCTTTGTCCGACAGGATTGCCGCCGCCTCGGCCACCGGCCAATCGATCCCGAGCGCGGGGTCGGCCCAGTAGATCCCGTCATCATGCTCGGCCGAATAGAACTCGGAAACCTTGTAGACGACCACGGTATCAGGCTCCAGGGTACAGAAGCCATGGGCGAAAGCGGCGGGAATAAAGAGCTGGTTGGCCGTTTCGGCGAAGAGTTCGACCGCGACATGGCGGCCGTAGCTCGGCGACCCGCGGCGCAAATCGACCGCGATATCGAGAATGGAGCCGCGCAGAACGCTGACCAACTTATGCTGGGCAAAGGGCGGCCGCTGAAAATGCAGGCCGCGCACCGTGCCGACATGCTCCGAATAGGACACGTTGTCCTGCTTGAACTCGGTCGGCAGACCATGGTCGGAGAAACGCCGGGCGTTGAAGCTCTCGACGAAAAACCCTCGATTATCCTTGAAAACCTTCGGATTGAGAATTTTTACATCGGGGATCGAGGTCGATTGCATGAACATGAACCCGCCTCCGTAGTGGCCGGGTATGCAAGACCACGGCTCCTTGCCTAAAAAAGCTGATATCAGGTATCATTGGCTTGTCGTGCTTGCCAAGAGACTTTTCGTTCGGATTCCGCAGGCTTTTTCCGAGCGGCGGTTTTTGTCTTGCGGTGGCTTGCCCGCGAGGGGGTAAGGGTCGGCCGGAGAGCTTTACGCTCGTTCGGATAAGTGAGTGGCACCATTTCTTTTGTAACCTGGAAAAGGATTTATACCATGAAATGGTATTTCTGCATTGAAAGCGTTGGAGTTAAGAAGTTTTTTAAATATATCCAGGCTGCAGTTGCGTCATGTCGTCAAAATACTTCTCTTGAGCCGATCTGCATCATGTATGAATACGGCAAACCTTTTTCCAGTGAGGTTACCGATTTTCTTAAAAAATATGGAGTGAAGATTATACAAGGTGAAGCGCTGGTTTATAAGGAAGCAATAAAACAAAAGGATTTAATTAAAGTCAGACTGTCTCATGCAACTAGTGGTGCTTATTTAAGATATGAAATACCGTTGATTGAAAAAGAAGATGAGTTCGTTCTTTATACAGATTGTGATATTGTATTCAGAAAAGAAATAACACTCAACGACGTAAAACCAAGATTTTTAGCATGCGCGCCTGAATTCGAGATAAGCAATTATGGTTATTTCAATTCAGGTATCATGGTCATGTCGATGGCTGGATTAAGGGCCACCTTGAATGATCTGATTGTATCAAGTCTTGCCCGGATGCGGGCTGGTTTCTGTATCGGTTCCGATCAGGGCGACCTGAATGGATTTTACCATATGGAGTGGTCTCGGCTCGATGTTTCTTATAATTGGAAGCCGTATTGGGGGGTTAACGAAGATGCTCGGATTATCCACTTTCATGGGCCAAAGCCGGATGACTGGTATTATATCATGAACGGTCAAAAAAATGATCCGCTTGCTTTAAGAATGATTCTTCTAAATCAAGACGCTTATCGGCATTACATTATCGAGTTTTTACATTACCTCAATCTTTCCGGAGCGGAGTGGCATCCTGAGCTTTTCTGATCAGGTTGTCGCTGTCGCACACGGCTTTGTTGCTGTTGAATGACACTCTTACTATCGGATACGACGATGCCCAATAGAAAGTACTATTTTCACCCGCCGGGGCAGATTTCACGCTGGGGCGTCGTCGATATCGGCCTGAAATGCCCTCATTCCTGTGAGTGGTGTTATTACGCTTATCTTCCAGACGGTAATGCGGAAACTAAGAAGTTCTCCGGCATGCGGCGGGCCGACTGGAAGGACACCGGTGCGCTGATTGCGCAGATCGACGCGATGGCGGCGAATGGTTTCCTCGGCTTCGACATCACCGGCGGCGAGCCGAGCCTGCATCCGGATATCGTCGAAATCGTGCGTCATGCGACGGCGCGCGGGCTGTCGTCGCGCATGATCACGCTCGGTCAGTTCCTGACTACCCGGGGCTTGCTCGAGCGGTTACTCGAGGCCGGCCTGACCGACATTCTGTTTTCCTATCATGCTTCGGATCCGGAGCTGTTTAATCAGTTGACCGGTGGTCGGCTGTCCAAGATGACCGATGCCATGGACGAGCTGGGGCGCCTCGGTTTCGAATTCGGGACCAATACCACCTGTATCGCTCAGAATTATCAGACTCTGCCGGACCTGGCTCGGGCGATCTGTCAAAAGAATGTCTATGTCTCCAATCTGATCGTGATGAATGCCTATTACGGTTGGGCCGATGGCCGGGCCTCGAATGTCCGCGCCAAATATGTCGAGATCGCACCCTATCTGCGCGAAGCCGCCTCTATTCTTGAAAATGAGGGCGGGATCGCGGTCAATGTGCGATATGCGCCGATGTGCACGGTGGCCGGGCTGGAGAAGAATCTGGTCGGCATGCTCGGCGTTCGGTACGACCCTCATGAATGGGCCAACACGGTTCGGCATTTCGGTCCGGCCGCGGGGGCGGCCGAAGGTCAGTGGGTGGCGATGGACCGTGGCCAGCCTTCGCCGGGCGCGAAGCTGTTGGCCGGTCCGGACGGACAAATCATCGGACGCGGCTTCGACGGCCGCATGCTGAAGGTGTTCGCGCCGCAGTGCCGGACCTGCTCGGCGCTCAAGGTGTGCGACGGTATCGACCAGACTTATCTTGAACAGGTCGGACCGGCTGAATTCGTACCCTATGCCGGGGATGATCGCGGCGACGTGCTCGACAGGGATCGGCTGCGCTATTACCCGGCTTATGCCATTAAGCGTGAGCCGGATGCCGGGATGAAGGAGGTTGTCGGGCGTCTGATGGGGCGCAAACCGATCAGCCCGAAGCCGTTGGTTTCGGTCGTCGTCGCCAACTATAATTACGCGCAGTTTCTGTCGACCTGTTTGGATTCCATCCTGGCGCAAACCTGGAGAAATCTGGAACTGATCGTTGTGGACGACGCTTCAACCGATCACAGCCGAGAGGTTCTACAACGGTATGAGCAGCGTTGCACGGTGATCTACCGGTCGACCAATTCGGGCAATCCTTGTTATCCGCATAACGAGGCGATCGCGCAGTCGCGGGGCGAGCTTTTGATGTATCTCGACCCCGATGACCGGATCGAGCCATCTTATATCGAAGAAGCGGTACGCAAGCTGCAACAGCATCCGGAAGCCTCTATCGTCTATCCGGGAATCAACGTCGTCGGGCTCAATGCCCGCACCGTCGTCGCCAGCCCCTATGACATTCACCGGGAGATTCTGGGCAACTTCATTCCGTGCTGTTCGCTTTACCGGCGCGAGATGTGGGAGGAGACCGGCGGCTATGTCGATAACGTCAAGGGCGCCGACGATTGGAATCTCTGGGTTGCCGGCGCTTCACTCGGCTTCTTGGGGGTGCCGCTGCCGCGCCAGCTGTTCCATTATTATGCCAAGAGCGACGGGTTGTTCGAGAAGGAGAGCCGGCCCAATCTGGAAAACCGGCTGAAGCAGGTCATTTTGAACAATTCCGACGTCTATCCGCCCGAGATCGTCCGCTGGGCGACCGGGCGTGAACAATCGCCGGAAGCAGAGAACGAGGCCTTCATCGATACGCTTGCTCGCATGAATGCGGCGGGCAATCCCGAAGACATTCTCAACTGTATTAATAGTTCGGGAACGGGGAACGATCGCAAGCTGTTTGCGGCTTATGCGCTTTTGGTCCGGGGCGGTTTCCGCTCGGCCTTCATTTTGTCCAGGGTTTTGCTGGCTGCCGGTTTTGACCATCCGATTGTTCGGTTGGCGCAGAGCCTGGGTGGCGTTCTCTTCAATCTGGCCGAGGATGAAGCGGAAGGGGTTCGGACGTTCACGACATGGATCGCGCAATTGCCACCGGATAAGCGGGGTTCTCTGCGTTCGGAAATCATCGAGCCGACCTTCGGGAATCTGACAGCCATCGGTGATCCCGGTGTTGCGAGCCGCTTGGCCGCGATCCGGCAGGTCGGGATGTAACGAGATTAGCAGGTCAGGACCGCATTCAACTCCGCGATTTTCTGCGTGACCTTGTCCCGGAACCGCAGGATGGTTTCGTCGTGAACGTCGTTGAAGTCGCGGTCGGTCCACCAGACGTCCTGGCGCGGATTGGCATGGCCGGCATCGGCCATGCCCGACATTTGTTTGAACGTCCGGAAATACGAATAGCTCTGACAGACATAATGGTTGATGCGCAGTTTTTCGTATGAGGGCTGTAACGTGGTCATGTAACCCCGGTCGATCGGCCGCATCAGCTCATCGAATGTTCCGAACGGCGTCGTGAACAGATGGGAGTTTTGATTAGCGGATATTTGCTGTCTACCCCGGACGATTGATTTTATGTGGTGATTGAAGCGAAAATCGAGCGGTGGTCGGCCGGTGTAATTGTCGATAATCAAACCGGACGGCTCTTCGATATGACCGTTGCTGCCGAAGCAGACCCAATAGGCGGCCAGGGCCGACATCCGACGATAGTGATATTCGTTTAAAACCTCTTCAATCGTTTCCGCCCGGGTTGGAAACAGGAACTCGTCTCCGTCAAGAAAAGCCATCCAGTCAACCTCATGACCGAAGTTGTCATAGGCATTCTGGTAAGCTCTCAATTGAATGTAATCGGTCAGTTCTCCGATTTCGAATGCTTTAATATCAAGAACTGCACACAGTCGTCGGAGCTTTTCGCAGCTATCATCCTTACAATAATGTGCATAGACGTAAAACTTGCGAAAACCGACGACATAATGGAAGGCGAGCCACTCGACCAACCAGGGGCCTCTGTCACGTTGTATTGTGCATAATCCGAGAATCATCGAAGAGTTATCCGAGATATAAGGTTTCAGATACTGTAGAGACCGGAACTTCGGTGTCGTTTCACTTCGGATCTCCGGTCAGAGATATGCCCCAGATGTTTCCTCTGACCTGAAGATAGTGGGCTTCATAGTCGTAGTAATCAACCCCAAGCTTTAACTTTTGCGCCGATAACCGGCCGATGGCCGACAGCAGTTCGAAGGAGTGAACCGTTTCGTCATGCTGAACGGCGACCAGGGCCAGTCTGGCTGAAAGAGCTTCCTGTTCGGCATTGAGCAGATCGGTCACCGATCTTACGCCGATATTGACTTCGGAGCGCAGGCTTTTAAGTGTTTCTCCGATTGATTTGACCATGGCCTCTCGGGCTTTGATCTGTGCCCGCACCGCCATCAGACCGTTCCAGCTCTTGACGGCCCTGTCGATCGCAGCTCGTTGTGTTTCTTCGATCCTTTGCATCGATTGGCTGACATTTTGTCGCGCCCCGCGTGCCCGGGCCGCGACAGATCCGTTATCGATCGGCACGGTCATGACTAGCCTGACCGAGGCGGTGTCGGTTTTGCCTGACAACAGGCTCGGATCCCAGGCACGGGTTACATTGCCGACCGCCTGTACGGTCGGCAACAATTCGCCGTCGATCGCATCGACGTCATGGCGGGCGGCCCGTTCGGAGAAGCGTGCGGCCACCACGTCCGGGTTGTCGGAGCGGACGGCCTCGATGACCTCGTCGATATTTAGAGGCACTTCAAACAGGACTTTCGGCTTTTCCAATTTCCCCGGCTCGGAGCCGATCAGTCGCTGAAAGTCGGAACTGCTTGAGCGTAAGGTCGTTTCGGCTTGAATTCGATCCGATATGGCCTGAGCGAGCCGGGATTCGGCCTGACTGACATCGGTCTTGGTGTTCTCGCCGACCATAAGCCGGCGCTTTTCAATGTCGAGAACGTTGCGCAGCACTTTCTGGTAATCGACAATCAAATCGAGCGAGAGGCGGTCGCGAATGACATCCATGAAGGCGGTGGTCGCCGACAGCAGTGTGGTTTGCTCGGTTGACAGCAAGGTTGCCCGTTCCGACAACACCCGGTTTTCCGCGCCGCCGATCGCGGCGTCGATCCGGCCGCCCATGTAAAGCGGCTGAGTGACGTCAAGCTGCATCGAGCGCGTGTCGAGCCGGGAGGCGGTATTGGCGCTGTAATCCCGCGTCATTTGCCGCTGGGCACTGGACGAGAGTGAGGCCGTTGGCCGGGCTCCGGCCAGAGCTTGGGGCACTTGTTCGTCGATAGACCGTAATTTAGCCCGTTCCGCCTGTAGGGTCGGATTGCTCAGATAGGCCCGGCCCAGCGCGTCCACCAGGGTCTCGGCGTCGGCTTCCGGGCAGGAAAGGAAGCATGTCAGAAAAATCGACAAGATCAACAGACGTCCGATCTCATTCATAGTCATGAATGTTGCGATCATGGACCGTGTTGAGCGTATCATGCGCCATTCCTCTACTAATAACCGAACATCTCGGTGTTTTTAGTGCACCTGGATCAGGGGATATATCTCATCAGTCTTGCCAGTCGTACCGAACTGACGGATCAGTTCCCGTTCTTCTTCGGTTAGACCGGGCGGAGGGAGTTGCGCCGCCTTTCCGCAGATCAGGGTGAGTGACAATGGATTCGGTCCGAGCCGATAGGCCCCGCCGAGCCGGTAATCGTAAACGCTGCCGAACAATGTGGCTTCTTCGGTCACGCCCGGTTCCAGCTGGCCGTAAGCCGGCCGGCATCCGGTCTTGGTGGCGGTTACAGTCAGAATTTCCGAACGGGCCACCGTCAACCGGCAGGGCGTGGTGCAACGCTGTCCATCGGACAGCACGAGCATCGCTCCGGTCGGAGTGGTCGTGATCGAAATTTCCTCGCTCGTCCCGTGAATAAGGCTTTCACAGGCTTGAAGCAGAACGAGTGCGGCGGCGAGCGCCATCAGATTCGATGTTTTCACGATTGCAGCCATCCCCGATCCGAATTACGCCCAGTGCTCGGCGTATCCGGTATGATCCGCCGAAATCATTGATAATATGTAAGGTCCGATAATTTGTGCGGTTTGATGCGGCATTTCCGACCCTGTCACCGCATATCCGAACGAAGGCGGTTCAGAACCGCTCTATAAGACAAAGTAATCGACATTATGATAGATGTAGTCCTTCCAGTTAAATTGTTTTGTCGTTGCAAAGCTATGAATAAACGGCGTTAGGCGTTCGCCCCGGATGGCCGCGGCCAAAGACATTGCTCCGGAATGAACAGTGATAAAAGCTTTGCACGAATTAATTAAATCACAATAGTGAAAAATATTGTTAACTATAATGGTCTTAAGCCCGCCGATGCTAAGGTGACTTCCGGCAACAGCGTTAGAAAAAACAACTTGATTTAGATCATCGCCATTATATTGAAATCTAGCAATCACGAAACTGATATAGTTTTGCAGATGATCTTGTGGCGGGACAATTGTAGTTGATCCGATATCGATTAATATCGTCCCGGCGATTTCAGGAAGTGTCTTTGGATGATAATAGATCTTTGGCAGCCGGTTGCGTGGTTCCAGTCCATGGGCCGCCTCCATGCGTTCGATGAACCCGGCAAAGGGGGGCAACCCGACCAACTGGTCGATCCGGGGACGTCCGGCATTGGGTGGCTCGCTCGAAATACCGGAAACATAGGGGTTGCAGCCCCAGACCAGATCATAAATCTCCGGATTGCGGATGACATTTTGTTCGGAAATGAAGACCGGGATATCCAACTCGGCAAAGCGCTCCGGCAGGGTTGAGAATTGCAGATTGTCGCCTAATCCGCCCCACGGCTGTGAAATGATGACCGATTTTCCCGGATTGAAAGCGACGCTTTTGGTAACCGGCCGATGTCGGCCGGGGGTGCCGATCTTTTCATAAATGAGATTTTGCCGCAGTGTTGTGCGGTCGATCCGCGTGCATAGCCGGAATCCCTTTGATCTCAAGAAACGGTCGGCTTCGTCGAACGACGTCTGTTCGGCCCGGGCCGGCGCGAAGGTAATCTCCAGATGGATGAACCGGATGTCGTCAAGCAGGCCGCCCGCCGATTGCAGAGCGATTAACTCGGCTCCCCGCACGGACAGTCGGAGGACGTCGATCCTCGTAATGCCCAAGGTTCGGCATAAATCATCCAGTCGCGTGCATTCAACCACATAGCGGTCTTGTTCTATTCCGGGATCGTCTTCGGCGGGCGGGAAGAGGGAGCCGGGAGAGAAAAAGTCGCAGTGATCCGTAAAATTATGAATCGCCTTATCGATCAGGGTAATGCGTTCTTGCCCTTTGAGGATGTTCTTGCAGGTCTCCAGGCGATTACGGTCACATTCCAGTGCGAAGACCGTCGCCTTCGGAAACAGAGAGGACAGGATCAGAGATTGGCTGCCGTCTCCGGAGCCCGCATGAACGACAACCGCTATAGTGTCGCAGGCGACCTGCCTGTTCTGAATGAACTTAGCCAAGTCTGGTAAAGTATCTGAAGGCATTCCAATCTCCGGGGAATGAGCCGCATCGCCCGTCAGGAGGAATTAAAGGTAAAATCCATCGGCTTTCGATGGGTTCACCGTAAAAAATGAAGGAACAGGGCTAGCTGCCGGCAGAATGACCAAGAGTTCGGTCAAACCAGGATTGGTTTTGCTTAGGGCCGTCCTGCCAGGACGAGATGTCAACGGACTCCTCAATGGTGTTGACAACCCGTAGGCGAGGCAGCACCTGTTCCTCAAATACTGAAAAGGTCAAACCTTCGGCCTCCTGTATAATGGCCGTAAGCGCATCGCGTAAAGTTGTATTGGACGGTGAAATATTGTGGACGACACCCAGACCTGTCGGTGGTGCACGCACGACCGAAATGTCCAGATCGGGTCTAAATTTTTGCAAGAAGTAAAACAGCTTCCATCCGTCACCGGCCCAGAAGCCTCCATTATGGGTCGGTGCAGCCGCCCACCGGGTCGGGGGATAAATGTCATGAATTAGTATAATAGAACCGGGATGAGCATGATGCTCAACATTAATAAAATCCTTTATTACTTGAAAAAAGCTATGTAAACCATCAATAAACCCGATATCAATCTTGAAGTCCGGATGATTCTCGGCAAGACACCGATTATCGAAAAACTCATCGCTGGTTAGCGTGTAAATACGAGCATTGTCAGAAGGGTTGCTTACCTTTGGCGAAGGATCGATCCCGATTGCTTCAGTCGGGCTCTTGATCAGGGCCAGCGAGTCTCCGGTATTAACACCGATTTCAAGATAGCCACGCGGCTGTAATTTGGTCGCCAATGTTTCAATTGAAACAAAATAATGATCAGAGGGCAATATGACATTAGCAATGTCGCAGGTAATTTGATCCTTTGTGCTTGTTGAAGCGTTATTATTTTCTGCAATAGTAATAGCAGACTTCAAATGTTGAAGTCCTTCTTCAGTCCGTTTTTGGGCAATCAAGACAAGTCCTAAAAAGTGATTTAGGACAAGGCTATCATTGCACACATTATACAAAACACGATACAGCTTTTCGGCTTCAATAAAATTTTTGTCGTTGTGAAGTTGGCGGGCTTGGTTGAAAATTTCTTGTGCGCTCATGTTTACTCTCTTAGGAATTTGTTCGCTAATGGAGGGAAAGTTCATGGAAAACAAGCACCTTCCCGAAAAAGAAGGGAAGACGGAAATGATTCCCTAACCTTCAACTCGAACAGGTATACCCCAATTTGTCGGCACTAGAAAGCACTGAATGATGGTGCATTCATTGATTAGTGTCGGCAATCTGAGTAAACGTTTTTTCAATCAGCTCGGATAAACAAAGAATGTCATCGGGTTCGGATCATGACAGGGCCAATGATGTGTAAGATCAAATGCAGGTTGGCCCGGGGAACCGAGTAACCGGAACGTGCCGAAGCTACCGAAGCATTGTCCTTCGGGCATACACAGCATGTACCAGAACAACCGCAGCTTTTTGCCAATCACGGACGATTCCCCGGCTCACTCAGAAATCTGAGTTGTCTGAGCCGTCCTCGGGTTTAATCGATGTCAAATCAAGCGCGTCAAGGTGATGGTGGTCACTTGAACCCTGGCGTTTTGACGGCATAATACCAAAGAGAGGGAAAGGGTCTTCGATGCTTGATGTTAACGCGACGAGAAAAGCGGCTGCCTCCGGTAGCGGCACGTACGCGGTCGAGGTGACCGCGACGGACTCGTTCGGCGCTACGATCATGCTGACGCCCCCGTCCGTGGCGCCCGGTGCCGCCAAATTTACCTATACCAGTTTGAGCGACACTTATATTCGCGGCGATGTTCAGACGGCACTGAGTGACGGAATTATCGACTATAACGAGATGCTGAATATTCTGACCAGCGACGTCAGAGATAATCTTGACTCCGGTGGGCTTAGCTCAGATCAGTTGTCAGATTTAAAGAAAATTGTTGCCGGTTATAATAACGGCATCAGCATGTCGACTTATATTTACAGCGTAACCAATAAACTTGTTAATGGTGATTACGCCAATTCGCTATGGACTGGCGGATTATCAAGCTCGACCACATTAGGAAATCTTCAAACCGGAAGTTCATCGGCACAAATCAATAAATTGATTCAGAAGTGGTTTTTAGGTGGAGATTTACCGCTTCCGACCGACGATAGCGGAACAACCTATGGTTATGCTCTGAATAGCAGCCCGATTTATGATAATAGTGGCGGGCCGGTTAAGACGGATATCAACCAGGGTAGTCTGGGTGACTGCTATCTTCTGGCCTCTTTGACCTCAGTTGCGATTGATGAGCCGAACGTTATTAAACAAATGATAACGGATAACGGGAACGGAAGCTATGGTGTCAGGTTTTATATTAATGGCAAAGAAAATTGGGTTACAGTAAATAATCAATTACCTCAAGACCACGGGAACTTAGTTTTTAATAGTTCATCAGATATCTGGTCAAGTCTCGTTGAAAAAGCGTATGTTCAGCTCAATGCTTCTAACGTATTGCCCCGAAATCCGGGCAATAACTATTCTTTAATTGCCGGCGGATGGGCCGACCCGATTACAGAAATAACCGGGCGGTCGGTTAGCTATTATTGGGCCAGTGACTACACAATTCGGACATGGTTCGACCTTAAGCAAACTCTGACCGACGGGGTTAGCCAAAAGAAAGAAATTTGGCTTGATTCGAACGTTGACGCTTATTCCGGTGGAAAACAGACGTTTGTTGCAAACCATGCTTTTTCGATTATTGGTTATGATGGTGCGACTGGCGACTTTATAATCAGAAATCCATGGGGAAGTTCCGGATCGGGTTTGACCTATCTTCCTGAATTCGAAGCCAGTATGGATGAGATTTATAATGCCGATGGTGGCATAGCGATTGCCACCGGCGGTTCCCCGTCTCCAGCGCCAACACAGGTTCTTAAGTTCTCAGAATCACCGATTGTGCTCGATGTTTCGTACATTACGAGTATAGACAGTTTTCCGACGAATACCGGGACGGTTCAGATTACCGATGCCCCGGGTTATGTGGTGACCTTCGGGCTTGTCGATGGATCATTGGACGGTTCCACCGTCAGTAAGACTGCTACTTATGGTACGTTGACGATCAATATCGACAGCGGTGTCTATACTTACACGCCGGACAATGCCGCTATCGAAGCTCTGGCCATGACCGGTGGCAGTAAATCCGAGAGCTTTACCGTGGTGGCCAATGATCGCTCGGCCACCGTAAGGCAGACATTTACCGTGGCGGTGGCCCCGGTCAACATGGCCGGCCTCACGACCACACAAATCGGAAATCTCAGTCTCGATCAAATCCAGATACTAACCAATAACCAGATCCAACACTTGTTGCCGATACAGATCGGCGTGCTGTCTACCGATCAGATCGAAAGCTTAACGTCTACGCAACTCGGCGTGCTGACATCGACCCAGTTGAGAAGCCTGACCACGACCCAAATTGCGGCTTTGACCGGCGACCAGTTTGCCGGCCTGCCGGGGAAGCTGAGCGTCCTGACAACCGATCAGCTTGCAGGCATTGCATCGACCCAACTCATGATGCTGAGCCAAACCCAGCTCGGCAGCTTGAGTCCGGCGCAAATCGGCCTGCTGACCGTTACCCAGATGTATGGGTTGCGGGCCGATCAATTCGGGTCGTTTTCATCCAAGCAGATCGGTGGCCTGACCACGACCCAGATCGTGAGATTGGGCAGCGATCAGTTCGTCGCCTTGACCACGAGCCAGATCGCAGCTTTGGCCGTTACCCAGTTACAGAGTTTCAGTACCGATCAGATTGCGGCTTTTGACAGCGTACAGGTCGGCGGATTGACCCCGACGCTGTTGGGAGCCTTGAAGCTTGCTCAGATCCAAAATTTCAATACCGACGGCATCGGTGTTTTAACAACGGCACAGATCAGGGGATTGATCTCGGCGCAGGTCGGCGTTCTTACCCCGGCGCAGGTCGGTGCGTTCGGTGCGACCCAGCTCATCGCACTGACGACCACACAGATCGGGAGCTTGTCTTCGACCCAAGTCGGTGCGATTAAATTTGATCAATTTTTTACCCTGTCGCCGCTCCAGATCGGGGCGTTGAATACCGCGCAGATATTCGGCCTAAGCTCCGATGCGGTTTCTGCACTGACCGTCTCGCAAATACAGGCGCTGACCGCCAGAAATATTTCGGTGTTGAGTACCGATCAAATCAATGCACTCAATTCCTCTCATATTCGGGCACTGACAACGGCTCAGATTAATCATATGTCCCCGGATCAATTGGTTGTCCTGACAACCGATCAGATCGGCGGCCTGAGTTCGACCCAGCTCGGTGTTTTGTCCACGCTTCAGGTCCGGAGCCTGACCGGCGGGGATGTTGCGGTTCTGACGACCGTCCAGTTCGCCGGCTTGACCGCAACCCAGCTTGGTGCACTGACGACGACGCAGGTGGCGAATCTGAGTACGGACGAAATCGCCAGTTTAAGCCTTAACCAGATTAAAGGCCTGAGTATCGGGCAAATCGGTTATTTGACGACCGATCAGGCATTCGGGCTGACCTCGACCATCCTGGGCAGGCTGGGATCGGTTCAAATCCGGGGCCTGACCTCGGATCAGCTCGGGACGCTGGCTCCCCAGCAACTGAGCGGGTTCGAATCCTCGCAACTTGGTCTCTTGACAACTGCGCAAATCAGGGTGATCTCGACCGATGGGATCGGTGCGCTGACCACGACGCAGCTCAAGGGATTGAGTTCGGTACAAATTTCGGCTCTTACGACAGGCCAATCCTTTGGATTGGCCTCAACTCAGGTCGCGGCGCTGGTAATAAGCCAAATTCGGGGCCTGACGACCGACCAAGTTGCGAGCTTGACCTCCGAACAGCTCATGGGCGTGGCTGCGGATTGGATCAGAGCCTTGTCAGTCGCACAAATCAGAAATCTTGCTTCCGATATCGTCGGTTCGTTGAGCGTGCCCCGGGTTCAGGCACTGGCCTCGACTCAAGTCATGGCCTTGACCGTCGGTCAGATCGTCGGCCTGACCACCAGCCAAATCCGGGGTCTGACGATCACGCAGGTCAAAAGCCTGACCATGACCCAGATCGGGGGGTTAGCGACGGACCAGATCACCGGTCTGAGTTCGACCCAGATATTTCAGTTCGGCACTGCTCAGATCAGAAGCCTGACCGTCGACGCGATCGGTGTACTCGGCACCGAGCAGGTCATGGCTCTGACCACCACGCAAATCCGGGAGATGACGACCGATCAAGTGGCAAGTTTGACTTCGGACCAGTTCACGGGCATGGCTGTGGACCGGGTCAGGGTGCTGTCGGTCGCCCAGGTCCGAAGCCTGACCTCCGATCTCGTCGGTTCATTGAGCGTTACCCGGATTCAGGCGCTGGCTTCGACCCAAGTCATGGCCTTAACCATCGGTCAGGTCGCCGGCTTGACCACGACCCAGATCCGCGGGCTGACGACCACGCAAATCAAGAGTCTGACCACAAGCCAGATCAGGGGGTTGGCGACGGATCAGGTCGCCGGCCTGAGTTCGACCCAGATATTTCAATTTGGCACCGCCCAGCTCCGAAGCCTGACCGCCGACGAGATCGGTGCGCTCGGCACCGCGCAGATCGGCGGGCTGAACGGTCTTTTGGTCGGTGCCTTGCTCACCTCTCAACTGACCGGCCTGAGCACCGATGTCGTTGCAACGCTGACGGCGACCCAGCTACAGAACATGACAACCGCGCAACTCTGCGTGTTGGCATCGGATCAGCTGTTGGCGATCGGCTCAAGCCGGTTCGGAGCACTGACGAGTTCACAGATTAAGGGGTTATCCGTTACCCAGATCGAGGCGCTGTCATCCGAGCAGGTTCGCGGCTTGTCCGCCGAACGGGTCGGGCAATTTACAGCGGCACAGATCAGGAGCCTCAGTGCGCTCAACATTCAGGCCCTGACGACGACGCAGATCAAAGGCGTTAGCGCAGACCAGTTCGGTGCCCTCGCCTTTGACCGGATATCCGGCCTCACCACGACCCAGCTCGTCATTCTGACCACGACCCAGATCAGCGGCCTGACTTCAACCGCCGTGGGGGCGCTCGGAACCGATCGCATCGGCGGCCTGACCTCGACCCAGCTCGGGGCCTTAACGGTCAAGCAGTTTCTCGCTTTGAACTCGGAACAGGTTCAAGCTCTGACGCCAACCCAGCTGGTCGGACTGACAGCCGCTGAAATCAAAGCCTTCACAACCGATCAACTCCCGGGGCTGACCGTACCCGCAGTGGCGGCCCTGACCGTGGATCAGATGCTGACTTTGAGCAACCGGCAGATCGCCGTGCTTACCCCCGATCAAATCGGCGGCCTGACGGCATCGCAGGTTGCCGTGCTGACCCCGGCTCAGATCCGGGGGCTGAGCATCGATAGCATCGCGGTTCTAAGCACAACCCAGGTTAAAAGCCTGAGCAGTGATGCGTTGGCGGCACTGACCACGACGCAGCTTTCGAACATGACCGAGGCGGGGATTGCCGTGTTGAGCGTGACCCGGGTCAAGGCTTTGAGCTCGGGACAGATCAGAGCCCTGACCACCGCTCAGATTGCCAGGCTGGGTTCGACACAGGTGGCGGCTTTGCAGGCGCCGCAGGTCAAGGCCCTGACCTCGGACCAACTCGGCACGCTGACGTCCGGGCAGGTGCGCGGCTTGGTCACCGATCAATTCGGCTGGTTGTCGGTCACGCAAATCCGGACCTTCTCCCCCGACAGTATCGGTGCGCTGACCGCGACCCAGATCAAGGCGCTATCCGCAGGGCAAATCGGGGCCTTGACCACGGACCAGATCGCCACCTTGCATTCCGCCTGGATCGGAAGCTTGGAGAGCGGGCAAATAACCGGCTTGACCTCAACCCAGATCACCCTGTTCGGTTTGGAGCAGTTACGCGGTTTGACTTCGACCGGTTTCAGTATGTTGAACCGCCAGCAGTTGCCGGCTCTGTCGGTGGACCGGTTCCAGTATCTGACTACGTCGCAATTGGCCGGTCTCAGTCCCGATCAAATCCGGTGGCTGAGGTCCGATCAGCTTCAGGGATTGAATACGGCCGAGATCGCCGCTTTGACGGTATCGCAATTGTCCGGCCTGACGGTCGCCGGCATCGTTTCGCTACGGGCGGATCAATTCACCGGCATTTCCTCAAGCCAGATCCGGTCTCTGACGCTCGGTCAGGTCCAAGGGTTTTCCGCCGACGACATCGCGATCCTGACCAACACGCAGTTACGTGGCTTTAGTTCGGAGCAGTTCGGTTCTTTTGCGTCCGATCAGTTGGCCGGTTTGACCACGGGCCAAATCGGCGCTTTGACGACAAATCAGCTGTTTGGATTGAGCCGGCGGCAAGCTGGTTATCTCTCGGCCGATCAGGCGGCCGGCCTGACCTCGACGCAAATTCAATCTCTCAAGCTTGAGCTGGTTCCGGGCCTGACCCCGAGTGTGATCGCTTCTTTGACCCGCCCGCAAATGGTTGCCCTTACCACGGCGGCGTTGACGGCGTTGATGACCACCCAATTCGTCAGCCTGACCGGACAGCAGATCGGCTATCTGACCTCGCTTCAGGTCGCCAACCTGTCGATCAATGAAATTAGAGCCCTGACCGAAGAACAGATCGTCAATCTGTTCACTTCGCAAATCCGGGCTCTGACCACCGATCAGGTGCAGTCGCTGACCCGGGCGGAGATTCATAGTTTTACCACACCCCAGGCTCATGCCTTCAGCATGACCCAACTCAGCGTTCTGAGTACGAATGACCGCACGTATCTTTTAAGCACTTAGCCTCGTCGACGGCGGTATCAGGCAGCTGCCGCCTGCTCGATCCGGCGCTGCCACATTCTGCGATACGCCGCCTCGACGGTGGCGGCGAAAGCGGGGCCGTCGCACAGCGGTGAGGCGCCCATGCGTGGCCGCAAGTTCGCCCGGAGCGTAGCCAGTGCGGATGGATCGGCGGCCAGCCCGGCCGCGATGTCGACATAGCCGGCGATATCGGGTGCCACCAGATTGGAAAGGCCGACGCGGGTCAGCAGGCTGGCGCCCACCCGGCCCGCATGGCTGTTGCCGGTCAAGGTTACCACCGGAACTCCCATCCATAGCGCATCACAGGTTGTGGTCGTGCCGTTATAAGGAAACGCATCCAGACCGATATCAACTCGATGATAACCGGCCAGATGGCCGGCCTTGTCGGCGATTCCCTGTAGCAAGGTCACCCGCCCGGCTTCGATGCCATGCTCGGCCAGTCGTTCAAGACAGAGCGCGCAGGCGCCCTCGTCGGCCAGCAGGTAACTCTTGATCAGCAACCGCGCCGTCGGCAGCCGCTTCAGCAATCGGCCCCAGGCTTCGAAGGTTTCGGGTGAAAGCTTGGCGAGATTGTTAAACGAACCGAAGGTGATAAAGCCGTTGTCCAGGCACGGGGCCGGGGCCGGGGCCGGGGCTTCGGCGGGCGGTTGGTAGCACAGAAAACCGTTTTCCAAACGAACCAGGGTTTCCGAAGCCAGCGGATCGGCCACCCCCGGCGGATCCGTGATGTCATCGACCAGCCGGTAATCCATGGTCGTCATGCCGGTCGTATTGGGAAAGCCGAGCCATGTGACTTGGATCGGCGCCGGTTTGCGTGCGAATACCGGAAGCCGGTTGTTGGCCGAATGCCCGGCTAGATCGACGAGAATATCGATGCCGTCGGCTCGGATGAGTTCGGTCAACCGTTCGTCGGGAACACCTGCGGCGGAGCGCCAACCGTCCGACAGCGCCTGCAGGCGGGCCGTCGCGTCGTCGGGCTGATAGACGTCGGCATAACAGAACAGTTCGACGGCGTTCCGGTCATGAGCCTTCATCAGCGGCTCCAGAAAAAACATGACCGCGTGATTGCGCATGTCGGGCGAGACATAGCCGATCCGTAATCGGCGTCCGGCATCTCGGCCAGTGTCGTGACGGCACTGTTGATTGAGAAAGGGGGCTTCGATTTGAGCCCCGATCTCGAAATGCCGCCGGGCCAGTGCGGCCGGCTCCATGTCCATATAATTAAGCGTCAGCAGCAGGTTGCTGAGTACCCCTGCCCGCCCCGGCTCCATGCTTAGAACTTTTTCATAGCACTCGACGGCCTCTCGGGGCCGACAACGCAGGGTCAGTGCATTGCCCATGTTCAAATAGGCATTGGGATAAGCCGGCTGGAGCGCCAAAGCTTTGCCGAGACACTCCATGGCTTGTCCGATTTTGCCCTGGGCCAGCAAAGCACTTCCAAGATTGTTATAGACGCTGGCGGAATTCGGCATGACGGCCAGCGCTTTTTGAAAATATTCAATAGCTTTTTTATTGTTATGTAACAACTCATATGTATTTCCTAAATTAAGATAAGATTCCCCGCTAGTATCTCCCAAAAGCAAGGCCTTTTCATACCAGGAAATGGCCTCATCTGTCTTGCCTATATCCCTGAGAAGGCTACCAATATTAATATATATATTAATATACTTTGGATTTATTTTTAGAGCATTCTTATAGGCTGTCATAGCCTCATCAAATTTATTAAGCTTTTTAAGAGAATTAGCTAGATTGTTATAGGCATCTGCATTTGTTGTATTTGACTTAATCGATTTCTTAAATAGGTCTATAGACTCTATAAAGTTATTTTGGAAATATTTTATTAAACCTAAATTATTATACGAGCCACTATTGGTGTTATCAAGCGCAATGATCTCACGATA